>JAABUJ010000068.1_pt1 | contig 128739 bp, 157 predicted proteins | sample 5559131 | NCBI WGS metagenome assembly JAABUJ01 (sample SAMN10711875, study PRJNA513366) | rock metagenome | isolation source: Antarctica rocks | place: Antarctica: Victoria Land, Mt New Zealand nord | collected 2016-01-07 | reverse complement strand
CACCAAGGCCGCGCGCAAGTCCGCGCCCGCCACCGGCGGCGTCAAGAAGCCGCACAGGTGCGCTTGCTGGAGGCATGCGGCCTGCCTGCCGCCTGCTGATTCCAAAGCTACTGTCTCAGCCTGGCATAGCTGTTGTCTGCTGCGATATGGGCCTGAGCGTGCGCCTGCGGCAGGTACCGCCCCGGCACGGTGGCGCTGCGCGAGATCCGCAAGTACCAGAAATCGACCGAGCTGCTCATCCGCAAGCTGCCCTTCCAGCGGCTCGTGCGCGAGATCGCGCAGGACTTTAAGACCGACCTGCGCTTCCAGAGCAGCGCCGTGATGGCGCTGCAGGAGGCCGCCGAGGCCTACCTGGTTGGCCTGTTCGAGGACACCAACCTGTGCGCGATCCACGCCAAGCGCGTGACGATCATGCCCAAGGACATCCAGCTCGCGCGCCGCATCCGCGGCGAGCGTGCGTGAGCGTGTTGCGCACAGCCACCAAGCACACAAAAACCACCGGTGTTTCCTCAACACCACCTGGCTCACGCTGGAAGGCAAAGCCGCACGCATGTAGGGCCAAGCTCATGTTAAAGAACGTCAGTCTGACCTCTGTAAGTCCACTTTTCCGTTTGCATGATCTGCTTTTCATTGCACTCGTGCGGCCTTCCTATTCCGATGGGCAAATTGTTGTTTGTCCCATCTGCTCTTCCTGAGAACTGAGAGTATGCAAGCTCTTTTCCCCAGCGGACCTGTCAAAAAGCACAGGCAGCAGAGCAGGTGTTCGAGCATATGAGGGCATGGGTAGGCTGTGGTGCCTCAAGGCAGAATGTGCTGAAAACCTGTTGCAACAAGTCTTAAAAGCATGCAAAGAATAGACGCAGCATGACAGTGGAGCGCCATCGCCTGCTGCATGCGACTCTATGCTGGCGCTTTACGTCAGTGGCGCCAGAGGCGCACACTCAGCCTGTCAAGCCCAAAGGGGCCGGCTGCCTAAGCAAACCCAACAGCCCAACATGCATTGACATCATCATCGTCACGGTCTTGAGGCAGATCAGCTGCGCCCCTGGCAGCATGCCTACATGTACAGGGCAGAATAGCTGTGCATGCAGACCTGAGCCGAAAGCACGCATGCCGTAACAGAGCACCCTTGTAAAATGCGGGCTCGCCGACTCTTCAAATTCTGCAAAGTACCATGCGCACCACATCAGACCGAAGCACAGTACTGGAATGCAAACAAAGCTCCGCACCGCCGCCACCAAAATCGGCGGGTGTCGCATCACGTCACACCAGTGCTAGCAGCCAAGGACCACATAACCCATCACGACGCTGGACTCCAGCCGCTGGAGTGCTTGACATGAGCGGCCCTCACTATACCAGACTCAGCGAACACTACGCACGTTGCTGCGATGACTCCCATACTGGCGCAACTGCTTTCACCTGCTTTCACCTGCTCTAGCGTTTCTCATGCGTTTGCAAAGTGCTGGACCTGGATATCATACATTCACACTCGCTCACTGCTCGCTGCACGCAAAGGAGGCATGATCGCCTGTGGCAGCTGAGCGCTCCTCACAACCCTGCTCGAAAGAAAAGGGCAGACTGCCGCGTCACCATGTGTCAATCTCGTCCCTGATGTTTGCCGCGGACTTCTTCCCGACTCCGCCAGGCGCTTCCTCCGCCGGGGCCCCGCCGCCGTCCGCTGCCTCGCCAGGCGCGCGGCCCCTGCCTGCTCGCACCCCGTTGCCCTCGCCGCGCGTCCGCGCAGCCCCGAGGCCGGCGTCGCCGTCGTCCCAGGCCCCCGCAGCATGCTCCCAATTTGCGTCTGGCCGCGCCGCGTCGGCCAGCGCGGCCGACATCTCGCTCGCGGCGCGCAGCGCGGGGCCGCCGCCGCCGCCGCCGCCGCCCGCCTCGCCGAACAGCGCCTCAACCGGCAGCTCCAGGCCGTCGGCGCCCGCGAGCTTGAACTGCGCGTAGCTCGCGGCCGCTATGCTGAACAGGCCCTCCTTGCCCGACAGGCCCGTCGCGGTCGCGGTGCGCTCGACGTGGCTGTTCCACGCGTTGGCACGGCGGCTGGCGGGCGCCACCTGCATGCCCGAGCGCATCAGTGCGCCGTGCGTCGAACTTGCACCTTTTACATCACAGCTCGCTGGGCAGCAGCGGACTGTGAGCAATGGACTGGCGGCACGTACTGCGTTTATCTCAGCAACACCGCCAGTGCAGGTGGGCCCAGGTGCCATGCAGGAATATAAATTACTTATGCATGGCAGCGCCCCTTTCCACCCAATTGACAATCCTGTGCCAAGCAGCTACCAACAACATGCTGCACATCACAGATAAAGGCAGAGCACATCACTGTCGCCCTGCAAGCTGCTGTGACTGCACATCACAGATAAAGGCAGAGCACATCACTGTCGCCCTGCAAGCTGCTAATCTTGCACAGCAGTACAGGCACACCTGATGCTGAGCAGCACGCCCCTTGTAACCCAGCAAACGGCACACACAGGAGGCCCCCGTATCTGCCTGCTAGGGCACCAGCCCACCTCAAAATTGAGCATCTGCGCCAGCTCATACAGGCCGCCGTAGCGCTCCACCACGCGCGCGAGGTCGTTCCGGTTGGCGCTGACCAGCTCCCTCTTGGTGGGCATGACAGATGGGGGCAGGCCCTGCAAAACACCGTCAAGGCGGGTCACGACAACGCCGGCTTTATACATTGAGATGCCAGATCAGCTGCCGCGTAACAGTGCAGCATACAGCTCACAACATCCTTCCACTTCCTTGACACAAGCTTCCAAGTGCACAATTGCTGACAGCATGTAGTCACACAGCAGGGCTTCATGACACTGCGGCGCTGACAGCATGCGGGACCGACCGTGGCAGACAGCAGACATGTACCAGGCGAGCAGGCGGGTCGCGGCGCGCCTGCTCCTTGCAAAAGGCGAGGAACTCGCGCCGCACGTTTGGCAGCGACTCCCAGTAGCCGTGCGGCTTCCGGCTGCGAGCCTTCCAGCCCAGCTGCTGCGCGACCGCGGCAGAGCCGCCGTGCATGGCAATGGCCTGCGCCGCGCGAGATGCATGCCTCTGTGCTGGGCCATTGCAGGAGCGCCACAGCACGCGGTGCGTGGGTATGACCTGCACCACGACAAGCTTGACATAGATGCACTGGTACAGAGCCACAGCCCCACCCCGCGGGCAGCCACATGCGGTTCTAGGCTGCACAGCACCATGCCATGCAAGGACACGCACGTCGCATGGGCCCGCACACGCGTTACAGTGCCGACGCCTTCTCCTGGCGGCTGCCACTCCCTTTGCAAAGTCGTGCAACAAAGGGCAAGGTGTCCCTTCATGGAGGCGCGGCCTTTGCCATACAGCCACACAGCCAGAGCCATGGCCGTGACACACGCAGCAGCTGCCGCCAAGAGCCCCACGCGGCGCGCCTTCTCCAGGTCGACGCGCTTGGCGGCGCGCAGCGCCGCGCGGCCGGGCAGCACGCGCTCCACGCCGTACTCGCGCTCCAGCTCCGCCGCCAGCAGCCCAAAGTCGCGCTGCATGTCGCCCAGCCGCGGCCGCGCGCCGCGGCCGTCCTCGGACTCCTCGCCGCCTGAAACAGCTCCAGCTCAGAAACACAGCATGGATGGCTTCCGCAACATGACAGCTGCCAGCGCCTCTGGGACTTCCTGGCGCACACGGGCAGGCACGGTGAGGAGCGAACACGGTAACTCTTGGCATACTTGAGGTGGCGCACTTTGGTAGAGTACGCTTGATGCAGTATGCTGCAGGTGCGCAGGCAACTGCGCAGGCAGCACACCACCGATGTACAAGCACTCGCGCCAGGCGGCGCACCGTCGCTGGCCATGCGGCGCTGCAGAGCCTCGTCCGCGCGGCGCTGCTGCGCGTCCTCCACGCGGCGCTTGAGCGCGGCCAGGTTGTGCGGCACGTCCTCGAACACCACGCGCTCCAGCAGCGGCTCAAGCAGGCCCAGCATCGGCGTGCCGCGCGGGATCTGCACCTCCACTGCGTACTTGAGGTGCGTCACCGGCCGCAGCGGCAGCACGTCGGGCATCTCGTCCTGCGCCGCCGCAGGGGGCGCGCGTCGTCATGCCATCTGCACAGGCCGCAGCAGCCGCCTCCAAGCTGCACTTCCAACGCTCCTTGCAGCCCCTGCCAGGCCGCTCATCAGCAGGAGCAGGGCCACTCATGCACGGTTACAGCATGTGCTACTGCCCTGCACTCCCCATCAGCAGGCAGGCCTTGGACACAAGAGAGCACCGCTTCTGACTGTTACCAGAGCAGGACTAGATCGTGCAGATGAAGCACTGATCTTAGGTGCGTTGCCAGCTCTAAAGCATGAATAGACATCGCACCTGCATCTGACAGCCTTACCTCTCTGCCTGCCATCATGTTACACCCCTTGTTACCCAGCATTGACAAAAGCGCGCCAGGTCCCGGCCGCACCTCGAACGGCTGGCTGAGCATAAACTTGCCCTGCAGCATCTGGAAGTCGCCGGAGACCGCGCGGAACTGCACCTCGCGCGGCGCGCGCTCCACGAGGTCCAGCACAGCCTCCGCGTGCAGCTGCACGTACCGCATGCCCTTGTGCCCCACCTGGCAGCGCAGCAGGCGCAGGCACAGGGTCAGCCTCACACGAGCGAGGAAGAAGGACAGGCGCGCGCTGCGTGAGGCCGGATTCACGCGCCACGGCATGCAGCGCATGGGTTTGTGCCCCGGCTGGCAGCGTATCAAGGTATGGTGCCAGCCTTGTGGCACGGTGCACGCCTTGCATAAAGGATCCTTCAAACAGCATGCTTGGCAAGCACTCCAGCAACAGGGCATCAAGGCGAAGAAGTGAGCATTAAGGTGCAAGGCACTTGTCCATGGTGAGAGCATGCACCTCATGCCGCACTGGTCGAAAAAGCAGCCATTGTTGACCAGGTCGGCATAGCATTATGGCGCCAAGTGTGAAAGAGCAGGCTGAGGTTGCAGCACAGTATACGGGTGCTTGCCATAATATGCAGGTGGGAGCACACCTGTCGCAGCCGCACGACACGACCGGCGTATTCGAAGGGCACGGGCAGCCGCTCGCAGAGCATCAGGTTGGGCACAAAGGATGGCAGCTGCTCATATGCGGTAAGCACATCCCACACCTGCGCATGTTTCAACAAAGCCTGAATCCACCCACAATCATATCATGCGCCAGAGACCTGCACATAAATGTATATGCAAGCATCACAAATGTCACAGGATAGCGCCACAGATCACCTATCACAACACTGTTGATGTATGGATGGGGGCAACAGAGTCAGCTCACACGACATGAGGCAACTTGCTTCGAAGGCCACGGTGCTAGAGAGACAGGACGGATGCTGCATGTAAGTGCACCAGGCTCCACACCCATCACAACATCACCACCTCTACATAGTAATTATGGCTGGCCAGCAGCTTTTCAGCGGGCCAGCCCAGATGTAGCACATAGAGCTATAAAAACGGGCATTGGGAATGCCACAGCATGTCCCTGTCTCCAGGAAGGCTTTGGCAGCAGCGCATCGGCCCGGCGCATCAACCAGGTGGCACCCGCAGCGCGGCGCGCCTCCTGCGGCGTGGCCTCGATGCTGATGACAGTCACCGCGCGCCGGTGCAGCAGCGCGGGGCTGTCCAGACGGCGCAGGTGCACCTCGCCCAGCGCCTCCAGCGCGCCCGCCTCCAGCTGCGCCTCCACGCCAAACGCGGGGTAGCTCGCCTGGCCAGCGCGCTCGCGTGCCTCAGCGCGCAGCTTCGCTGTGCACGCCAGATGCGCATCACTTGCCACCGCCAGCTCCCTCCGCTTGAGTGCAGGCTACACAAGCATAAGCATGCAACCAGGTAGAAGCCATGACTACTGCTGATCTGAACACGCATCGATAAGATGAGCAGAAGCTCGCAAAGACAGCAGCACAAGCTCTCGGTCCCCCATGTTCATGTGTGGCGAGCCTTTCGCATGCAGGCAGCTGGCGCCATGCAGCGGACTTGATGCAGCAGCACAGAGCGGCGCGCGCACCTCGACCTCCTCCTGCCGCTTCCGCCGCTCCTGCGCGCGCGCGCTCGGGCCGGCCGCCTCCGCGCCCCGCGCGCCCGCGGCCGGCGGCAGCGGCACCGACGCGACGCCGAGGTACGGCTTGGCGCCGCCGCCGGCCGCCAGGCTGGGCACAGGCAGCCGGAGCACCGGCCAGAGCCGCCGCGCGGGGCCCTTGGCGGGGATCTCCTCCGCGAGCCGCGCGGCGTCTGGGCGGCCGGCCGCGCCGCCGGCGCCGCCAGGTACAGGGGCGGGCGCAGGCAGCGCGACCACGCTGTCGTCCAGCAGCGAGGCCGCCACAAAGCCGGGCGCCTCCGCGCGGTGCTGCGCCAGCTGCCGCGGCAGCCGGTCGCGGTCAGAGCCGCCGCGGCCCCGCTGTGCACGCGCACACGGCGCGGCGCGGCCCAGATCCAGGCTCGGTGGGTGCAGCAGCACCGCATGCATGCGCCCTCCTTTGACGCATGCTGGCATGTTTCTGGACATGCCCCGTGGGGGAACGCACGACCACACACACAATCACAGAGCGGCGTGTGGACAGGCTGGGGCTGGGGCGGCCGCGCCGCACCTGCTCGGCGCGCCGCGCGACCGCGCGTATGTTGGCCGGCAGGCCCGCCTGCACCACGTGCGTGACCAGCGCGGCCGGCAGCGGCCACCGCGGCAGCAGGCTCAGCTCGTAGCGCAGCACCGCCGCGAGCTCCAGGCCGTTCTGCACGGTCGGGTCCGGCTCCACAACCCAGCGCCCTGAGAACACCTGAGCCCCGCGGCTGAGCTCAGACGGGCGACCGCGGCCCTGTGCTTGGCACAGGGCACCGATTGCACGGTAGCCAGCGACAAGACGTGCGCCAGGCGCTTACATCGAGTAGCGCAAACAAGGAGTGCCTTCGAATGGCTGTCTTCGAATGGCTGATACAGCATCGAGATACGATGTACAGCCACTGGGTTGGCAGGCCCCGGCGCGCACCTTGAAGTCGCCGGACACCTGGCTAAAGCGCAGCTCGCGCCGCCCCAGGTCGCACACCACCTCCTGCGCCGCCGCCCGCTGCGCTGTCGGCAGTCGTTGATACGAGCAGATCATATAAGAGGGACAATCAAAATCCGAGCCGGGCCTGCAGCCATGCCAGCCCTCACTCCGCAGCCGCCCTGGCCGGTGCCACCATAACGAGGGCGCGCCGCAGGCATGGGCAAGCCGCAGCTGCTGACTTGCCTGCGTGCTCTGCGCCCGAGCTCAGGGGCGCAGCCTGGAGCGAGAGCCCCGGTGCTGCAAGCCCAACCCCGTTCCAGGACGCTCGCTTGTGTGCATGTAGCGTGCACGTCGGCGTGCACCCACCAGCGAGGCCTTGGATGCAGGACCACCGCCGTACAGTCACCATGCAGGCCACGAGCGCAGCCCATATGCATCTCGCGCCGCAACAGGCACACAGCTCTAAGTGGCATCCACAAGCAACCAGCGATGTCATATGCGCATCCTCGGCAATACTATTGGCGCTCTGAACAGGCTCTCCCGGCGCAGCTGCGGCACGATACGCCGCCCGCACGCACTGCACACACCACCGCGCCAGCCGGCGGCAGGGCGGGCCGGCGCGGCACGGCGCGCGCCTGCACGTCTAAAACCGCGCCCGCCTCCAGGCGCCAGTACAGGCTCTGGCTGCAGCCGCGCTGGCGCAGGCGGTAGCGCGTGGGCCGCCCGCCGGGCAGCCGCTCGCAGCTCTCCAGGTTGGGCACGAAGTCCGCCAGGTGCTCATAGTCGGTCAGCACCGCCCACACCTGGACCCAGCGGCCGTCAGCAGTTGCCGACAGCACGCTGCGTCTTTGTGGGCGCCTGCTCTGCGCTCTACGCTGCGCATTTGCCTCGAGCGGTTCAGGCGCCCCAGGGACACAGGCAACGCCGCCACGGTGCGGCCGCAAGCCAACGCTCTCTTGGCAGCCCTGCTGAACGGCGCCCCAGCGCGCTCGGCGGGCGCGCTGCGCCGGCCGCCATGGGGCGGCACCTGCTCGACGCTGGCGAGCACCGCCGCCTCCGCCAGCACGCGCTTGCTGCGCTGCGCGTGGTCCACCTGCACCACCTTGACGCCATGCCCTGCCAAGGCCCCTCCGCCTGCGCCGCGGCGCGCACAGGTGTCGGCGCCGCGTGTCACGTTACAGTACGGTTGACACCACGTGGTACGGTGTGACACGAGCTGCCCACGGCGGTTACAGCCGAGCAGGCATGCGGCCACACCTCCCAGCCTGCAGCTGCGGCGCTGGTATGCTTGCCAGCGCCCGATGTGCGTGATAGTTATATGGTCACAGCGCAGGGCAGCGCGGTGATCGAAATATCGGCCAGGGAAAGAGGGCGGACCTTGCAGGCCTGGCGAGAAGGCAGCCTGTATCTCCTGCAGCAGCTGGCGCCTGGCTCTGGCGCACCGTCTTCTGGGCAGGCAGGGCCGCGCGCCAAAGCCTGCCGCCCGGCCGGACGGCCGGCCGGGCGCCTCGCGAGAGCGGCAGCCTGCGGCCTGTCCAGACAGCCGCCGCGCGTGCAGCAGGCTCTCAGCGGCGGCGAGAGGACAGGCGCCCAAAGTCATCTGCCCCTCATAGGCCGGCAGCACCTTGCACGCCCTGCTCTGGCCTGCGGCACGCAGGAGCAGGTATGGCTGTTCGGTCAATGTCTCGTATCGGAAGCATACCCCGAAGGTTAGGTTGCGCACTCCTACCCTACCCTATACCCTAACCTTCAGTCTCTCTTCGTAGGAAGAGCGCTCCGTGCAGCGCGCCCAGATATCTGGCAGCCCTGAGCTTTGAGCTGCCAGTATAGGACACCTGTGACCTTTCACAAGTGCTTTATTTCGATCCATGCATCAGTAGGAGCACGGCCCAGGCAAACACACGCAGCGTCCGCGGAGCCATGCGCACCACTCCAGCCCCTGATGCGTCTCTTCGCGTGTCTGACTCCTCATCGAGCCGGTGCACTGCTTGGCAGTGCACCCCGTGCCCAGCGCCCGCGGCACGCAAGCACCGCCTCAGGTCGCACCCGCGCACCAGCAGGGCGCTCCGCACTCTAACAGCGAAGCAAGCGGCCCGCTGCGCGGCGGACGTGCCGAGCGGTGAGAGCGTCGGCAGCCACTGGGCCGACGTGCCCGGCACGGGCCGGCCGCTGCCCTGGCAGCCGCTGTTCAGCGCGCATGAGCGGCGCCTGGTCTGGAGCGCCGGCCTGCAGGCGCGGCTGGTCAAGTCCTTCGCCGCGGAGGACCTCAGCCTGAGCCTGGAGCAGGTGGACGCGCGCCTGGCGCAGCTGCTCGTGCTCCTGCCCGAGCTGGGTGCGCCCGTGCCCCGCGCCCCCCACAGCACTCGCTGTGGCCAGCAACTCGGGCGCCCCCGCGGGAGCAGCAGCAAACCGCCGTGCCGCAACGTACCCGCGCCCTTAGCCTCGCTCTGAGTCAGACAAGCGCGGGGTGCGGCACGGCGCGAGGTCGGCGCGGCGCGCAGGCGGCCGCGTGGCGACGCTGAAGCCCGCGCTGCTGGCGGCGCTGCTGCGCGCGCCCGGCGCCGTCGCGCAGCGCCTGGTCGGGCTGCGGTGCGCGCTGCCGGCGTGCGACGTCAAGGAGCTCGTGCTGCGCGACCCCGCGCTGCTCCTGCGGGTGCGCGCCGCACAGGCCGGGGCGCACGCGCGTCAAGATCTCGAAGCCGCACGCGCGCGGGGCTGTGGAGGACGGGGTGCTTGGTTGAGTGCAGGGACAAGCCTTTCTTGCTGCGGCCTGCCCGGCGCGCGCGGCCACCTGCACGGGGACGGCGTTGCTGAAGCTCGGGCCTTTTGGTCGGAAGTGTGTGCCATGTCTGAAGCGCGGCGACCTCTGCGCGGCGCCGCCCGTCGCGGCACGCTCAGTAGTGCCCAGACCCAGGTGTGCCGCACTCTGTGTAATGTGCTGAGACCTGGGTGTGCGCCGCGCCAGGAGGTCGAAGACGTCGTGGCAGAGGTCAGCGCGGTGGCCGCCATCCTGGGTTTAGACGACCGCATCATGCAGGAGCTCATCTCGCTGCAGCCCAGGCGCGCCCGGGGTGCCGGCCGGGACGCTCACCCCAGGCCCCAAGGCTGCTGCCAGACAGGCAGGGGAGCCTGCAGCGCGCCAGACCGAGAATGGACCTGCATGCATGCAAACCCGTGTCGAGACATGCGACAGCGCCTTTGGCAGCAGAGTCTGGCAGGTTGCCATACGGTTAGTATCTAGGGGAGGAGGGAGGGACATGAAGGTATTGCAGACCTACGAAGGCACATTCCAAGGGCAAAGCAAGCGCGGCCCGGTCGAGACAGTCGGAGGCGCCCGCGCAGGTTTCTGGATGCAGAGGGCATGGTGGAGGTGGTGAAGGAGCTGCGGCGGCTGCTGCCTGGCGCCGACGCCGGGCTGGTGCTGCGCAACGACCCGTCCTGGCTCCTCAGGTGGGCCAGCCCGTGCGGTCCCCCGCTATGCCGCGTCCGCACAGTGCGCGAGCGAGTGCATGCTGGCGCACGTGCGCTACACGTGCACTGGGCATATGCTCGAATGAGGTTGCGCAAATGATGTGCTCATGCCCCATGCACTAAGAGAAGGGCCCTACCATGTGCTATCTGGTGATGCATGTCAGGCCGCTCGAGTTTTGCATAAGCCATGCAGGTTGCCCAAGCGGTGTAGGACACACTGATGCTTGGGCCGTTTACGCCACGGGGATGCTACAAATCCAGTGTACCGGGGCACTGATTGCGGCATGCTGAACTGGGCGCAGGCTGGAGCGCGGACCAAAGAAGATCGGCGCGCTGCCCGAGGACAAGTGTTACTGAGATGTGTAGTGTGGGGGCCACCACTACTGCGTGTATATGTACCAGGCCACCCCTTGGTCGGGGTGGCATGGCTGGCATGTTTGAACATGCTGTCCTGCATGTTGCGCAGCCGCCCACCTGAGTGGTCAAGTCCTGGGGGAGGTTGCTTGAAGGTGTCATGATTCTGATCGGCTTGATGTATGGGGGCTTGCCTGCGAGGGAGTGTGCCGCTGCCGCTGTGCTGTGGGCGCCTCTGCGTTCGCTGTGACGGCATGCCCCGCGGTCTCAAGAGGTGCGTGTGGCTTGTCTGCGTAGGTGAGCGAGGACCGTGAGGCATGCTCTGCCGCCTGAAAGCAACATCGCCAAGGCAGTTGGCCTGCAATATGGAGCACATGTTACACAAAGACCATAGAAGTTTCCTCTGTGTCAGTTGTGCACCTAGAGCGCTTGTGCTGAAGCACACATGAGCATGATTGCATTGTTCCAGTGCAAGCAGGCCACTCGATGCGTGCTTGCAACGCATGCCTATGCTGTGTCTACCTGGCGTTCAATTGATCCCAAAAAGCCACGCTCCACGGAATGCCTCACAGCTCACGCACACTGACAGCTCAAAACACACAGACTAGCAAGCTGAGACAGGGTATCACAGTGATCACGCAAATAGTACGCTGCGAGTATTGTGCGCCCATCAGTAGGCCATAGTGCAATACATAAAGCATGTGCGCATGTCACACACAGGGAGTAGAAGCACGTGTCACGTCACCAACCCAGGACAAAGCCTGGCATGATCGACAGTCACTGTATCAGACCACTACAGGCCGGCCAAAAAGTTAGCGAGGACGGACGCCAGCGCCCCCGGGCTCTCGACGGGCACGGCATGGCCGCAGCCGGGCACCACCGCGACCTCAGCCCGCCTCCCTGGCGCAGCGGCTCGTCCAGCCACAGCCGCCCCCGTAGCTACGGCGCCATTGCTGCCCATGCTGCACAACGCGGATGCTGCGTCGCGCCGCGTAGCCGCCCGCGCGAGCCCGCCAAGCCCCTCCCCCGCGGCCGCCTCCGCATCAGCCCCGTCACGCAGCTCACCGTTTGCGGCCGCGGCCATGCGGTGCGCCAGCGCCGCATACTGCCCATCGAGCGCGCCCGCGACGAACAGCAGGCGCGGCCGCAGGCGCGGCAGCGCGGCCCAGAGGTCCGGCGCGCGGCCGGGCGACGCGCCAGCCAGCGCGGCCGCCAGCGCGGCCGCGCCGCCGCCACGCGCGCGCCGCGCCTGCACCTCTGGGAACCTGCCGCATCGAGGCGGCGTCAGCATCGGATGCGTGCGCACACTTTCGAGATAGCGTGTGGCCGATATCCTATACACTACAATATCTGTAAGGTCTCTCTCTGAACAGCGTCCGCGCATGGAGTGGCACCTGGGGTGCGCGCGCAGCGGCGCCCACAGCGGCGCGCGGTACCAGTCGTCCACAAAGGCCGGCACGCCGCCGGCGGCCAGGGCCGCAGCGGCGGCGTCGTCGCGCACGCGCCGGGTCGCGCGCTCGCCCGCGCCGTGCAGGCCCGCCGAGCCCCCCACGACGGCCACCTGCACGCAAACGGTGTCCCCTGAGATGACGCAAGCAGGCTCCCTTGGCCATGCGCTCGCCCGCGCCGCCGCGCAGGCCCGCTGAGCGCCCCCCGCTTGTCACTTGCAGGTGCTGCGTCGCCGTGCACAAGCCCAAGTGCTGCAGCGCGTTTCCTGCACCATGCAGGCCCGCCGAGCCTACCCCATAATGGCGCGCGGCATGCGTGCGCTGCACATATGCCTGCATTGCATGTCACTGACCGCCGAGAGAGCTGGACAGGCAATAACACCACTGTCCTTCCACACATCCTGGCTTGCCAGCACCCTGTCCAGTGTGCATGGCAGCATCACACAGCGCAGGCATCACAGGGAATACCGGGTGACATGCAGAGCGCAGGTTCGACACCCTTGCACACCCTTGCAGGGCCAGCAGCCCCGGCGCACCGCATCAAACAGGCTCCCGTGGCGCGCAGTAAGCACGAGCGCCAGCCGCGCGCCCAGCGAGTAGCCGACTAGCGCCAGGCGCGGCCGCGCTGAAGGGTCCGAGTCTGCCGCAGCACACGGCGCGCCGCCAACCACGCCCGCGGCTGTCAGGTACGCTGCAACCGCGTCGGCCGCGGCCTCCAAGCTGTACGCGCCCTCGCGCCCTGCCATAGCAGGCCCAGAGCGCTCAGACCCGTGAAGGGCCTGTCCTGTTCTCCAGGGCAGTCGGGCCTGTATCGCTGTCTAGGGCGTGAGCACGCGCACTGCTGGGCTTTTGCCCCCTGGCAGGGCGAGCGTGCTCACGTCCTGGGAACGCAGGATAGGGCCCTGCGGCGGGACACAGCATGAGACATATTGGCAGGAGCACCAGGCTGTGTCCTGGCGGTTACGCAGGACGCCAAGCAGGGCGCTGCTTGCAAGCACACCAGGGTGTGACGGAGATGAGACACGGTGTTCGGCCCGGCGCCCGGCGGATGTGCGAGCTGTGGGGGCGTCCCAGGCGCGCACCCGTGCCGGAGGGCTCCACGCGCGTCCCGCCATGGCCAGGGAGATCGATCGCGAGGCACCGCCAGCCGCCGCTGCAGCCACCGGACTCCTCCGCCCGGCCCTCCAGCATCTGCTCCGCGGCTGGCAAGTCGTGCGCGCCGCCGCCCGCAGAGCCCTCACAGGGCGCAAAACCCTCAGCAGCCCCCGCCGCCAGCCCCGCCGCCGCGGGCGCCCAGTCCTCCGCCGCGCCCAGGAAGCCGTGGAGCAGCAGCACGGTCGGCCGCGGGTCGGCGCCCCAGGCCCTGCTGGGCGCGCTGCTGCCTGACCCTGAGCAGGGTTCCGCGGCGCCCTGTGCCGCCACACGCAAGCGGACCGACCCATCGCGGCCGCCCGGGGAGCCGGCCGTGTGCCGGGCGGCAGCTCCGTTCACCGGGCGCGCCGCTCGCTGGACTGAGCCCGGGCGGCTCGGCTCGGCGGCGGCATGCCCGTCCTGCTCGGGCGCCAAGCAGCCGAGCTCCACGGCGCGGAAAGTGAAGCGGCCGGCAGATGTTGCCACGGTGCGGACGTCGACCCTTGGACTCGGGTCCGGCACCAGCACCGGCCCCAGGCGCCACGCCCGCTCCCGCCCCTCTGCCCCCGCCGCCGCCTCGGGCTGGCCCTGCGCTGCAGCGCCCTCCCACAGGCGCTGCGCGCTCGCGAGGGACACGCCGAGCGCGCCGGCCTCGGCGTCCGCCGCATGGTCGGCGGCAGCGTCGCGGCCGTGACCCTCGGCGCTGCGCGGCGCATGCGGGCGCGCGGGCGCTGGGCCGCACACGCGCTGCAGGCGCAGCGGCGCGGGCTCGCCCAGGAACCAGCCGGCGGTGCCGAGCCCATGGGCGAGCGGCGCGGCGCGCTTGGGCGCGGCAGCCCCGTGCTGCGGCCCTGCCGCGGGGTCGCCGCCGGGCGCGGCGGGCTGCTGCGGCTGCGCGCCGCCCGTGCGCCAAGCGCTCAGGGCGGCCGCGGACTGGCTGTCGGCCGGGGCGGCCGGGCGCGCGCCGATGTGCTCAGCGTCCAGCGCGGCCGCCAGGTGCGCGTACTGCGCCAGCGCGACGCTGCTCTCGAACGCGGCGCTGACCACCGCGCGCACGCCGGCCCGCGCGGCGCCGCGCGCGGCGGCCGCCGCGGCCTCAAAGCCGCCGAGCGCGGCGGGCTTGACCACGACGGCGGCCAGCCCCGCGCCGGCCGCCTGCAGCGCGCCGAGCTCGCGCGCCCAGGCGGCGGGGGCGCCGGACCCTAATCCTAGTCCCGCATCCGACCCTGCGCCCAGCCCCAGCCCCTGGCCGGCCAGCAGCGCGTCCAGCGTCTCGTCGAGCGCGGTGGCGACGCCGCACGCGGCGTGGAAGGCGGGCAGGTCGGCCGGGTCGCGCACGGGCTCCTCCACAAACTGCGCCGCGCGGGCTAGGGTTAGGGTTGCAATGGCCGCGGTCGTGCGAGCGCGTGCGCCGCGCTACGCAGCCGGCCGCAGAGCGCCGCGCATCCGCTTGTCACCATGTCAGCTTGGTTTAATGATCGATCTGGAGCACGGCGCGGCACACCCGCCAGCACACATGCAGAGTGTATGCCCTTGCGCACTGTCCCTGTAACGGCACTGGGCAGCGGGTCACTGCGTCCCGCTATCAGCCGGAGCGCGGCACAGGGGTTGGGCAGCGCGCGTCGGGGTCCCGTGCAACGTCCTGATGGCCGCGGGCGCGCCTGCAGGTCGTGCTCAGCCACCGTGCGCCCGAACGCGATGGCCTGGTGCAGCGTCCAGCGCCGGTTGGCGTCCGCGCGCAGCGCCACGGCCGGCCCGACGGCGCGCCGCACGGCGGCCACCACCACCGCGTCGTCCAGCGGGTCCGGCAGGCGGCCCACCTGGGCGGGCGCCCTTCCGGGGTTAGGGTCTCTCCCTGTCCCACCCCATCCTTAATCACGGCTGCCTCGCAGCGAGCGCCCCTGCACGCGACCTGGGCGGCGGCCCCCGAGCGGCACGGCTGCCTCGCAGCACGCACGCCTGCACTGGGACCTGAAAGCTCACAGCCGCTCACCCGGACCGGGGGAGCGGCCCAGGTCGAGCGACGGGCGGCGGCTGGCCGCGCAGGGCGCTTGCGCGCCCTAGCCCTGACCCTGTCGTGCACAGGGCGGACGCTGGCTGCCCAGCCAGGCTGAGCAACGGGCAGAGGCGGGCCGCGCAGCCGCGCGCCCTTGGATGACACAGGCGGGACATGGGGCTAAGAGATCAGGGGTGACAATGACCGCTGGCAGAGCCCCTCCTGGCCCATTCACCCCTACAAAAATACACTGCATGCGCGCAGCGATGCCGCCGGGCACGTGCGGTTCCGCCACGCGCCACCCGAGCAGGGGGCGCGCCTTAATCTTCAGCGTCGTGAAGCCCGCCGCCGCCAGCGCGGCGGCCTCGGCGGCGCACGCCGCCGCGCCCTCCGCCGCCACCAGCCCGTTCACCGCCACCGCCGGCTCGCTGCAAGCCGGGCCGCCGCCGTCGCCGCCTGGCTCATCACCGCCTCGCTGCCCCAGTGATGCGCCGCCTGCAGGGCTCGCCGCCGGCCGCCGCGCCGGATGCGTGTGTACGTGCTGCATCCCAAGCTCCCCGCCGCCCAGCAGCATCTCAGCCAGCGGGACGCCCCGCGCGGCGGCCAGCGCGCTCAGCGCGGCGGCCTCGAGCGCGCAGCGCACCGAGGGCGGCAGGCCCTCGCCGGACCCTGCAGGGCCGCCACCTCCCCCAAGCCCGCCGGCCAGGTCGGCCGCGCCGGCCAGCCACGCGCGCATGCGCCCGCCCAGCAGCGGCAGGGTGTACGGCAGGGTCAGCGTGGGCAGCCGGTGCAGCAGCACGCGCGCCGCGGCCTCCGCCTCGGCCAGGCTCTCCAGGTGCACGCCTGCGCGCCGGGTCCGGGGAGGTCACGCATCGCATGCATCGTTTGCCCGCTGTCACTCCTGCAGGGGCGTGACATGTCTGCAAGATCAGAACCATGGAAGACACAGCAGCAGCGCGGGATGGTTTGTCTGAACTGGCACAGACCGCGCACCCGGCAGGAGCGCCAGCGGGCCGCCTGAGGCGCTCCGATGCACGGGCTGCACCAGTCCCACAGCATGCCATTGGGTTTGCAGAGCCTTCCCCTTTTCTACACGCCTAGGTGTTGTCGGGGCTGTTTGATGCGCACCAGGCAGGGGTGCGATCTCGCCGATGCCGCAGACCTCCCCGCCGCCAGGCACGGCGATGCTCAGCCGCAGCAGCAGGCCTTCACGCTGGCGCGCAGGCGGGGCGGCGCCAGATGCATGGTCCGGGGCGTCCGGCGCGCCGCGCGCGGTTGTGGGGGCCGCCAGCGGCAGCGAGTAGCGCTGCAGGCTCGCACGGCTGATGCGCAGCAGCGGCAGCGCCAGCGGCGGCTCGTGCAAGCCTGCGCAGCCCGTGCACAAGTCACGCACTGTCTGGGCGTCACCGGGAAGCGTAGGAGAGCGGGAGGAGAAGCAGCGCGGGGCTGCAGGTATCCACAATGCCGCTCGCATGCATAGTCAAGGTGCAGGGCAAGCCACGGGGCTCGCATGGTGCCAAGGAGTCCCTGGTTCATGTAGCAGGCTCTGCACCTGACCAGGGACCCCCTCAACAGCCGCAGCATGCTCCGCATGTCGGTGGGAAAGACCATGCATACCTGTGCAGCACAGTCTGACTATCAGTCCTAAGCACACGTCAGCCGCATTACCTGCGCCGGGCGCCGTCGCCAGCCGCAGCGCGCGCAGCACCGCCGCGCCCACCGCGGCCTGCACCGTGCGATGGTGCGCTACGTTGGCGCGGCGCGCGGTAGCCACCTCCACGACGGAGTGCCTGTTCAAGCCCCAGGCGGCCGCCAGCGCGCCGCGCAGCGCGCCCGGCTCGGTCACGCGCTGGTGCGCGATGCCGTGAGCGCGGCACATGCCTGCGGCGGCGGCAGGGTCAGGGCGGGGTGGGCCCCATGCCTTGGCGGCGGCAGCGCGCGCGCGGCTGGCAGCTGCAGGTGAGCGGGGCGCTAGGCATCCGGGCAATAGATGATAACTAGTGTTAAACGCTGATCGACCGGAGCGCCTGGCTCTGCGATGATCGTACAAGGGGCGCCAGGCTGTGCATGGGCGCACGCGGCCTGCCCCCTGCAGCACCGCATCACAACCAGAAACTTCTGGTCAATGGAGCAGGCCCACGCCTAGCACCACGCGCGCCGGACCGGGGACTCCATCAGGAGCTGTGAGGCACCTGCCAGGTCCACGTTCTGCGGCGTCGCCCACAGCGGCGTGAAGGCGTGCTCGGGCACCGCGTCGGCCACCGGCAGGAAGCTGAAGATGCCGCCGCCGCCGTTGTTGACCAGCACGACCGTCAGCGGCGCCTGCAGCTCGCCTGCGGCCGGCAGCCCCACGCCTTGCAGCCAGGCAACTCAGGCTGCAGCGCGGCCGGCGGCGCGGCGGGCGCGCTCCCTGCTCGCGCGGCGGCGTTGGCGGCTCGCCTTCGCGCCTCGGTTTCTGGTGGGCCAGTGAGGGCGCCCCGCAGGGCTGCCACGACGCAACCTGAGAAACGAGTGAGGTTCTGTTACCACTGGCACGGAGCATACAGAATGACTGCAAGCCCACAGACTGCATGAGGGCCAAAAGCGCTGCTGTAGCCCTGAGACACTGGCGCACGGCGGGTCTGAGCCAAGTGGGAGCGCCGTGTGTTTGAAGGGTGCAGGTGTACACACACACAGAGGGACCCACACGCACACACTACACACGCGGGCGCACACACGTGCGCGCACAGCACACTCACAGGTTAGGGCACCTGTGCGCAGGAGGTTGAGGCCGTTCACGTCGTGCAGGAAAGAGATGTCGCCGAGCAGCAGCGTCGCGGCGCGCCCCAGGCCGGCCGCCCACCTGCGCGCGCGCCGCCTCGTGTGATCCGCAGCGCTCGCCGGGCGCCTGGATCGCGCATCATGCTGTCATGCCGCCGGAGGCACTGCTGGCGATGCTGCCGTCTGTAACCTCAGTTTGATTTATGGTAAGTTTAGGGTAGAGACGAGCTACCTGGACGAGGCACCCGAGCTTTCCATAGAGACATGCGCATCCGAGCCAGGGCGGGCACCCGGCGCGCCATGGCGCGCTCGGCACGCACCCGGCCGCGGTGCTGAGCACGCCGTCGATGCCGCTCGCGCCGCGGTTGGCCGCGACGGGCGCGCCGACGCCGGCCGCGACCGCGCCCTGCGCGGCTTCCGCGTCGGCCCCGCCGCCCCGCCCCGTCCAGTAGCCATTCGCACCAGACGCGCACGGCGCCGGCGCGCCCGGCGCCCCGCTCGGACGCCCGCGCTCGTCGTCCACGTCGACGTCCGGGCTTCCAGGGTAAGGGTATGGTAGGGCCGCGGTCAGGCCGTCCAGGCGGCCGCTGCGCGGGTCGCCGCTCGCCAGGCCGCCGGGGCGTGGAGACCCTAGGGCCGGCGGCGCGCGCGCGCGCTGCGGCGGCGCAGCATACATGTCCATGTCGCGGATGGGCATGCTGTTGCCCAGGAACAGCCCGTCGCCGGCCGGCAGCACGCGCGACAGCTCCCGCGCCACAAAAGGCTCGGCCATGTCGGGCGCCAGGGCGTCCAGCGCCGCATCGATCTCATCCGCGGCCACGCCGTCGAGCAGGCGCAGCAGCTGCGCGTAGGCGGCGCGCGCGTCGGCCGCGCCGGCCGCCGCGCGCGCGCCCGCAGCGCCGCGCGCTGCCGGCAGCGCGCGCTCGAGCAGGGCCGCGAGCGCCGGCAGTGGCAGCTGGAGCACGTGCGACAGCAGGTGCGCCTGGTCGTGCCGCTGGCCGCTCGGCCCGCCGAAGAGCCACGGCACAGCGGCCCTGCGGCACACAGAGCTCGCACGGTCAACCAGCTGCCAATCCCAATAAAATAACAATTTGGAAAAAAAGGAAAAAAAAAGGAAAAAAAGAAGGATGTGAGCTGGTGCATCCCTGCGCGGAGTAAGCGCCGCCGGCAGGTGCCAGCGCGGCAGCCAGCGCTTCCGATATAGGGGGCAAGCAACGAAACCAGCGGCGCGCGTGCCCGCACCGGCCGCTCTCCACGTCCGGCATCGCAGAGCCTTCCAGGAAGGCCTGCAGGCGCTTGGACGTCAGGCGGCCGCCCAGCTGCAACACTGCATCGGGGCGCAGCGCGGCGCGCAGGGCCTGGACCCCATCAGGGTGCTTGCCGCCCCCCGCGGCAGCGGCGCCGGCCGCCGCGTCCAGCAGCAGGTGGTCGAAGTGGTGGAGCATGACGGGGTGGCCTTCAGGGTCGGGGCTCGGCAGCACGGCGCCCACGCGCGCGCCAGACAGCACGTCCGCGGCGACGGGCCAGCCGAGCGCCGCGCCGACGCGCAGCGCCGCCGCAGCGTCCGCCGCGCCCGGCAGCTCGCCGAGCACCAGCAGGCCGCGGCGCGCGCGCGCCAGGGTCGCCACGGCGTCCTGGAGCGCGCCGCCGCACGCGCCGGGGCTGGCGGGCGCGCCGGCCGGCGGCACGGCGTGCGCGGTGTACGGCTGCCGCGACGCCTCCCACCGCTCCGTGCCCTGCCGCGTTCGGGTGTGTGATGCCTGGCGATGATGTTCGTTATTTGTTGCAAAGCGAGCTCAAACAATAGTTTGCAGCAAACGCACACTCTCGTACTGAACACCCTCATCAGCAGCGCCACTGGCGGCCCAACTGCTAGGAGCGGCTTGCTGAAACAGCACGATGAGGATGACGTGGAACAGCTGATGATGTGGTCCAGGCCATAAGCGAAGTAGGGCTGCTCATGCGCGACCTGACGTGCGTCAAGCACTACATGCATGTTTCCGCTCAATCGACCCCGTACCCGCAGCGCGGAGGCTGGCCACGCCGCGCGCAGCGGCGCGAGCGGCTCGCGGAACTGCAGGTTGAGGTGCACGGGGCCCGCGGCGGCGCCGGTCGCGCGGCGCACGGCCTCCCCCGCGGCCGCCAGCGCCGCGCGCGCGGGCACGCCGGGGTCTGGCGGCCCCAGGTCCGCCGCCCAGCGCGCGCAGCCGCCGAAGATCTTCACCTGCGCCGGGTGGGGCGGAGGGCTCGCCGCGCATGCCCGCGCGGCCAGGCGGGCGGCTGTGCTGCCGCCGCCTGGCGCCGCAGCCGCCTGGCCACTCTTGCTGGACACACAACCTTCGTAGTGTCATCATTTCCTGCCTCCTCGGCAGCCCATGATGCGCGCTGCCATGCAGGGCGGAGTGCGCCGAGTCGGAGGCATGCCTTGTATGGGCGCCGGTGCTGAGCAGCTCAGAAGGCTTGGACGGTCACGAGCAGACGCAGGGGCTTGCCTACTCCTGTCCCTCCCTCCCATGCAGCCTTGAGCGCCACCCATGTCGCCGCAGGCACCCAAAGGGCGTACTCAGCCGATCTACTCCAGCCTCCGCCGCATGCAACCCTGCAATACCCTGTCATTGCACCTGGTCAATGGTCTGGTTGGCGCCCGTGTCGCGCAGCTCGGCGGGCCGGTCCGCTGTGAGTAGCAGCAGCGGCACGCCGGCGGCCGAGGCCTCCACGACGGCCGGCAGCAGGTTCGCAACGGCTGTGCCGGACGACGTGATGACGACGCACGGGCGCCCGGCCGCGCGGCCGAAGCCGAGCGCCCAGAACGCGAGCGAGCGCTCGTCGATGCAGGGCACGACGCGCGCGCGCGGCTGCGCCGCCACCGCCGCCGCCAGCGGCGAGGACCGCGAGCCTGCCAGGCACCAGGGGGAGGGGTTAGGGTGAGCTTCTCTGCAGGGCGAGGGCGGGCGGCATGTGCGCGGCCAGGCCTGTGTCAGCAGCCAGGCACTGACGCGCGGCTGCCAGCCTGCCCTGTTGGGTTCCCGCAGTACCTGGTATCCCTAGACATGCCTGACCGACCCAGCCTCGTTTCCCAGCAGCCAAAAGAGGCAAGCGCAGGCTAATGGCCCACATGAGCGTACCGCGCCCCGCCTTTCACCAGAGCTTGCACGCTGCAGCATGCGCCACGCCGCGCGCGCGCCCGAGCATGCTGAGCACCCCCGGGCCCTGCGCAATCAGGTCGCGCAGCGCAGCACGCCGCGCGCAGCGCCCTGTTGCGCTTAGGGTCCTACCCTAAACCCAGCCGGAGGCGCGCCCGGCGCAATGCAGAACGTCGAGCAGCCCTGGCGGCAGAGCTCCTCCACGAGCAGGCCCGCCCAGAGCGCGTTGAGGTTGGGCGCGTCCGCCAGCGCGGCCGGCGCGCGCAGCAGCGTCTCGAACTGGCGGATCTTCAGCTCCAGCTCCTGCAAGAGCAGCCTCAGCCTTGGTCTTGGCGAAATCATTTCTCTACAGGGCAGATCGTCTTAGACGCACATGTCGAACTGGCTGCACGTGAACAGGACACAGTAAAAAGTAAAGAGGATCACTGGGTTAGATTGGAATTCCAACTATTGTATGGAAGAAGATGACAATTTAATTTGCTTTGCCAGATCGAGCGCGTCTGCTGCACGCCACAGCAGGAGGCACACCCCTGCGCATGCAGACAATGTACAGCTGCCCAGCCAGCCCCAACAGGCGCAGAGCGCGTCGCGCGGGCGCGCCTGCCACTCGCCCTCCACCAGGGAGCCGCGCACGAGGCCCACACCGGCGAACAGTGACACCGTGCCCGCCTGCGCCGGTCCCGCCCCCGGCCCCGCGCCGCGCCAGCCCCCGCCGCGGGCGCTGGTGCTGGCGGCCTGCCCGCTGCGCCGGCGCTCGTCCAGCGTGGCAGCGCCGTTGCCCAGGATCCCCGGGCTCGCCGCTGCTGCGTCCGGCGCAGGCGCGGCTCTGTCGAGCGCAGGCCAGGCGCCGTGCGATGCAGAGCCGTTGGCTGGCCATGCTGGGGCAGCCGCGCTACGCGGGGCGGGCGCAGACTCCGAGTCAAGTTGAGGGTTAGGGTCTGTGCTAGGGTCCGGCGCATGCACGAGCGCCGAGCGAATGGCGACCGCGAACTCGGCCGCCGCGCCGGACATCCAGCCGAAGGGCCCGGCGTAGAAGCCGCGGTCGAAGGGCTCGCGCCCGGCCAGCTCGGCGCGCGCGGCGTCGCGCGGGCGCCCGCACACCGCCGGCGTCGGGTGCAGCGCCGCCTGCGGGCGAGGCCGCTCGGCCTGTCATGATGTGACACAGCAGTGAAGCCGTTGTGCAGCCAGCTACAGAGCCTTACGGCTGCGACCGCAGCTTGTGGGCGGCCCCAGGTTTGGGCCTAGCGCTCGCACACTGCCAGCCTGGGGTGCAGAGCCGTATGCGCACAGGTCATGCGCGCCCTCATCAGTCACGGAGCACACAAACAAGTAGGCTTACTGAGCCGCTCCATGGGTGCGGCGAGCGGGGTGCCGAGCCATGGCGGCATTGAAGCGGCAGCATGCAAGCTATAGGGGCTTTGCGCCGCTGCCTCCAACTGCGCGCATGGCATGCAAGACAGCCGGTGCGCCGGCTGAGGGGAGCAGGGCGGCGGGCGCGCGCGCGCCAGGAGCTGCGCGTCGCAGGCGCCCGGCCGCAGCGTGCCCGCCAGGCGCGCGTACAGGTGCTGCACCGCGCCCTGCTTCAGCACTGACTTCTCGCGCTCCAGCCGCACCTCCTCGCACAGGCCCTGCGGGGTCACGTCACGGTTGGAGATAGGGTGCGCGAGCGGCCGGGCTTTTTGCGCTAAGGTCGCGCCGCCGCGGGCGCCGGCGGTGCTGCAGTGCACCAGGCTGTGCGAACGCCCGGCAGGTGCGAACGCACGCTGCATATGTTTTTTTTTTTCCGCTCGAAGTCACCTGTGGCAACAAGCCATGCTTTGCGGGCACAGAGCAGGCTCTGTGGTCAGGGTGTCACTGAGCCGCAAGCGTCGGCAGAGCTTCCCAGCACGCCAGCCGGCTGGCGTTCAAGTGCTGGTCCATCCCACCAAAAATACATAACTCAATCATAGAAAACGAGGAAGATGGTGTAAGGTACGCGGGGCGGGCGGGGCGCGCGCCGACAGCGCGCCGTGCACCCAGTCGCGCACGACCGCGAACTCAGCATGGTCCTTGGCGCTGCGCAGCAGGTCGAAGGCCAGCCAGAAGTCGGCCTCCACGTCGCCTGCGGCGCGCGGAACGATAGGGTAGGGTTATGCGCGCGGCGGGCGAGCATACATGCTCTGTGTGGCGCACGGCGGCGCACTTGGCCACTGCTCATGGGATATTAGGAACTGTCATGCCGCCCTCACACTGTGCAAAGGTGAGGGCCACAGAAATTTGTGCAGACAAAACATGAGGCCGCACGCCGCGCACCGGGCGGGCCGCGCGCGCGCGTGGCGGCCACGGCCTCGCTGGCCACGCTGCGCCCGGTGCGCGCGAACAGCTGTTCGGGCGTGCACGCTAGGAACGCCGCGCCGCCGGGCACCTGCAGGAATGCCTGGTACGCGCGCGGGTCGCGCTCCTGCGCGCACGCGCGGTGGGGCTCAGGGTGAGGCGACCCTACCCTCGCATCACCGCAGGGTAGGCTCGTGTCGCCCCGCTCGTTTGACAGGCGCACGGCGTCGAGCGCGTGCACAGAAGCGCCTGACACATTGGTGCCTGATAGTCTCTGGGCCGCACAGCGCCTTTGGACCAAGCAGCTCTGGGCTGCCGCATGCGCTGCATTTAAAGGTGTGCGTGCTGGCGGGGCCCGCGTGAGTGACAAGTGGTGCTGTCAGGCCGCGCGCCTGCAGCGTGGCCAGCAGCGCGAGCGGGTCCAGGCGGCCGCGGAAGCGCACGTCGCTGCGGCGCGCCAGCACCACCTTGGTCAGGGCGCCGCCCGCGCCGCGGCCGCCGCCGGGCGCCTGCGCCGCGCGCGCGCCGCTCGCCGCGCGCCGCTCGCCGCGCCGCGCGCGCTCGCGCTGCTCGGAGCGCCCTGACATGCTGTGTGTAACGGCGGCGCGGCTGCCTGGAGTTGTTCGGCGATCAGACACGCTCCTCATGCAGGATCTAACAGGTTCCAACAGGCTCCAGGGTGCGCACTAGCACGACGCTGTACCCGTAAAGCGCGGCGGCGACCCTACCGGCTCTCAGCTGCTCCTACTGCTGCGCTGCAGTGACGTCTGAAGTTCAGGGCAAAACCCTGCAGGAGGACCCGGGGCGCGCACCAGCTCGCCGCCGCCGCCGCCGCCGAGCGCGGCCAGCAGCTCGTCCAGGCCCTCCTGCCCGCCCAGCAGGTACTCCTCGCGCGCCATGGCCGCGTCCGCGCCGCCGCTCGCCGGCGCGCCGCCGCCGGACGCGCCGCCGCCGGGCGCGCCGGCGCCAGAAATGGGCGCAAGCGCGTCGTGCAGCGGCTGCATGGCCGCGCGCCAGCCGGCCTCGTCTGGCTGGTGCTCCAGGCTCTCACGCGCGATCTGCGGCGCGCGCGGGCTCACGGCCGCGCCTATTTTGGCGCAAACAGGCCGAGGCGTCGGCGTCGCGCACAACGCAGAAGCGCGCTTGCCCGAGGCGGGCATCAGGGGTGAGGGACGAGCAGGGGCTGCTTCGCTCCGCGCCGGTCCGCACGCAACCACGTTCCAAGCACCCGTGCGCCTCTGGTGCCACGTAGGAGCTCGCTATCTTGACAGAGTAGGATAGGGTAGGGTTATATCTGACACACATCACACATTCCCCCTGCCTTGTCTGCCAACCAGTGCCTGTCATGGTGGCACCAGCGGGGAGTGCAGCAAATGCATACATGCACATGCACAGGGCGTCAGGCAAGGAAGAGATCTGAGACACGGAGCGCGGGACAGCCGCCAGGGTCCCGGCAGCGGCAGACCATGCGGCGGAGGGGGCCGGTGCACCTGCAGTGAGGGCGCCGACGGCGGCGCGGGCGCCTGCGCAGCCGCGAGCGCCGCGAGCGCCGCCGCGGCCGCCTCCGCCAGCGTCGCGGGACCAGCGCCCGCCGCGCCGCCGCCCACACCGCCGCCCGCCCAGGCCTCCCCGGAAGCCGCGCAGTTGGCCCCAGGCGCTGACCCCTCGCCGGCCGCACCCCACCCCGCGCGCCCGGCTGCGGGCTGGGGCGCGACGTGCTGAGGGTGCATTTCAGGTTTAGGGCGCCAGGCCAGCGTGCACGCGAGCAGGCTGCAAGTGGCCGCCTCCAGCAGCTCCAGGCGCGGCAGCAGCAGGCAGAAGGAGCCGAAGGGCGCCCACTCGGCGGCCGGCGCGGCGGCCGGGTCGAAGCGCGCGCCGCCCAGCGCGCGCACGCGCGGCGCGCCCGCCGACAGGAACGCCTGGATGCTGCGCACCACCGCCTGCGTCCACGCGGCACCAAGGTTTACGGTCTGCTGCTCCACCGCCTGCCGCGCAGCGCCGCCGCGGCGGGCGGGGCGAAGCCGCGTGGGTGGGAGCATGCTGAGTCCCAAAGTTCTGGACGCTGATGGGGCGCGCAGGCAGTGAAGCACACATCATTGCCTCCCAGACTCATGCTAGCATGTCGTCTTCATCATTGACAGTCATGGGCAGGCGCACCTCATCGAGCTCGGCCCCCGGCTTGCCCTGCCACAGCCACGCCGCCCCGACGCCTGCCACTGCTCCGGCGCCGGCTGCGCGCGGAAGCGCCTGTCACTAGGTATGCTCGGCGTCACCCCAATCCGCACCTGCTGGGACACAGCGAGCTCCCAGGGAGCGGCATGGTGCTCGCTGCAGCAGGCCCACACGGTTGCAGGGGCTCAGGACGGCACGCGCTCGCGAGCTCTTCCAGGCCTGCCGTCTTCAGGGCACGCAGGGGCCCGCACATGCGCCGGCGGCGGCGGCTGCGCCGCCCGCGGTGTCGGGCGCCGACGAGCGGCGCGGCGAGAAGTACACGCGCGGCAGCAGCGCTGCCGCGGCCGCCGGCTGGCCCGCCAGCCACTGCAGCGCGGTCGCGCCGCGCGGCAGCGGCACCTGCGCGCCACGCCGGTCGCGTCGAGCGCGTCCACAATTGTGTAGCATTACCCAGAGACGCCTGCCTGGCCGCTGCCGCATGCGCTCGCACAACTACATAGCAGCGGCGCCTCGGTCGCAGTTGCGCGGTGCGCCACAGGCGATCCGCGCCGGCCGAGCTGCGGAGCAGACTGTGTCGCGTGGCAGCGGCCCCGCTGTTACAGGTATGCGGCGGCGAGCCGCAGGCCAGGCCGCGAAGCAGGCCCCGCACCTCGATGCGCAGCAGCCCGCTCGCGCGGTGCGCGTGGCGGCGCTCCGCGCGCCGCACAGCCTCGCCCAGCCGCTCCAGCGCCTCGCCCCAGTCCAGCTGCGCCCCACCCCCCTGGCTCAGCGGGCGGGTGTCGGGGGGCGGGCGGGCCGCGAGCCAGCCGACGGCAGCCGCAGCCTAGCTCTCGCTGCTGGCCCGTCGGCGGCGAGCTGCTGGCTGGGCCCTGCCCTCCCCTACCCCACCCAGGCAAGCGGGCAGCCCGAGCGCACGCACGGGCGCAGCGCCGCACCGCCAGCGGCAGCGTGTCGACCAGGCAGACCTCGACCGGCATGTGACACGCGGTCAGGTCTGCTTGGCTCGCCGGCGCCGGCGCCGCGGCAGGCGCCTCCGCGGCCACCGCGGCCGAGGCGCTTGCATGGCAGCGCGCGCTCCTCCCTGTGGCGGCCGCGTGACCGCCGGCCCGAGCTCGCCCACAGCAATCCCGGCTCCCAAGCAGCAGCACAGGTCGCTCCTGATAGCGTGCGCAGCTGCACCTGCGAGAAACATCCACGCGTGAATAGGCTATCTGTAGCGCTGGGCGGCAAGCGCTGTCAAGTGCCGTTTGAGCTGCAGTCAGAGCCAGCGGCACGTATGTGAGGCTCACCTGTGCGGGCGTGTGTGTTGGCGCCGCCCATTGCCGCACGCGTTTGCTGCAGGAACGCTCGCAGCGTTTAGTGCCTGCATGACTTACTGCATCGTGCGGTTGCCTGCAGCACTGCTTGCAAGATGACGGGACGTGCGCACTTTTGTCTTTATTATTATTATCTTCTGTCTGTCCTATCCGAGGTGGCTCGGGGTTCTTCCAGGTCCTTGAGTCGCTTTGGTTTCTGCCTCACTGACTCAAACTCGCTTTGGCTTCTGCCTCACTGAGTCAACAGGAATGCTGCACAGACTGCAGGCACTGACTTTGCGCCGTACTTGGACCCCTGCAAAAAAACAGCCCAGTGTCGCAACCGAGGACGAGGCCGGTGCGGTGGAATAGCTGCGCAAGGTCCAGGCCTTTGCAAGAGAAAATGCCGATAATGTGCGGAGCTTCCCCGCCGATGAGGAGCTCCTTGACCTGGTAGCGCACTAGCTCTCGCCTGCTAATTCAGCTCGGTCGCTTGCCCCCTGCCACGCCCCCTGAACCACTCTGCACGTGGACACACGCAACGCAACTGTATCCAGTCAAAGAGTACAGAACAAGAGGCCGCCTGCCACCTTCGCTTGCTTGTTGCGGCGCCCTACTGGAGCCTGACTGGCACATGTGCGGGCTTATAAGCCGGCGCAGCCGTGCAGAGGAGCCGTTGGAGTACTTCCTGCGTGTGGTGGCCAGGCACCAACAACGCTACAGCTACCGTTGGGAGTTTGAAACATCGTGCGGGGTGCCGGTGAACCTCCGCGCGGAGCGCCTGTGCCTGATACAGCTAGTGCCCTGCTGAGTGCGCGAGTGCTCCATACGGTTGCCCACGCTCCGCACTTGCTGCCAGAGCTGGGCTGCAGCGTGCCTGGAGCTTGGATGTGTGCAGGTGAAGGGTTTCCAGCACGCGCCAATGTGCTGCCTGCTCTGGTCTCCTTGCGTGACATTTCCCAGTCTTGTCACGCAAACAAAGCAAATTGTGATTCATGCACTGAAGGTTGACCCTAAGACCATGTCAGGCTCCTCACACTCTGACGCATGCAAGGAGAAACAAGGGAGGCGGACTGTCTTGTGCAAGGCTGTGCTGCGCAAGTCGCAATGATGCAGCCATAAAAGCTCTGCAAGCTCAAGCAAATGCCTGGCATGCAGAGGTGTGCTGTGTGCGATGCGTATTGACGGGGGGCACGCGGTCCTGGAGCCGGGCTGCGCTTAGGGCGGTCTGTTCCTGCTTGCTGCGGCGAGCTTCCTGCGCGCGTGCGCCAGAGACATTTCCGACTTGCGCACGCAGCACGAGGCCAGAGGCGACTCAGCAGCGCGCGCGTGAGCGCGCATGCATATAATGATGGCGCGGCAGCTGCTTTGGTACAAGGCCGAATTGTGTCCAGGTGACCTCATGCACTGAACCGTGCAAATCAAATATTTACGTATTGACACTTGATGTGTCTGATCGATCTGGTTACGGTGGTCAGCACTCTCTTGTGAAAGCATCTGCACAGAAGCTGGTGCACTGCTCCCATACATGCGAGTGGGGTTCTTTGTGCATTATGTGCGTGTGTGTAGAAGGTAAGCACAACGGCTGTGTCCCGCACAGAGTCTCGGGCGCATGAGCGCATCAGCATGTACAGTGCGTGAGCATGTTTAAGCACGTGAAGGTGATGGGTAGCGCTGCACTGTAGCTTACCTGTGCATCACTGACATACATCATTTTATTGCTGAACATGTGATATTATTACATGTGCAGCAAGCGCTGGACCACTGTGTGCATCCAGAAATGCGCTCTGTGCGCCAATGCCAACAGCTGCTTGAAGTCGAGAAATTTGGGCCAAATACAGGTGATCATGCAAAGAGAGCGGCCTGGCTGATGCCGCTACCGCACTAGTGCTATCCCGTTCTGAGGCGCATGCTCTCTAGCCTGTGCTTGTAATTGGGGCCTAATTGGGGCCTGAAGACTGAGAGTGTTCTTGCGGCACTGTGGTTTGTGCACCTGCACTTCCAGCGAGCGCGTATTGCATGCGTAGGGCAGGTTAGCATCATGGGTGGACAAACTAAATGCAATCCCCCCCGGCGGGTGGTCTACTGAGGACACACACATGGCACCCACTGAATATTGGTCAGGGCCTGCACTGCCTCCGTTGCTTCTTTACATGGCCTGCTCAGAGCTGTTTGCCAGCAGGGCAGAAATGGAGGGCAGAAATGGAACGCGTGCCACTACACAGTTGCAACACGGTAACATGCATAAAAAGAGGTTGGCACCCGGAAAACTTACCACCCTCACATCCTCACAACTCCTCGAAAACACAAACAGGACGGACTGGAGCACACCAGTACTAGATATGCTACAGCAACAGACAAACGGTCCACACACAGTCCCCTGCCACAGGTGCAGTGCTGTCGCCATGCCAAGCTTGCATTTCTCACCAGCAAGTTTGGGAAAACGGGCTCAAGGGAGCCTAACACAAGGCCTTTCAACAGGTTGTCTGCTCAAATCAACTCGTGGCCACAAGCCTCACACCAGCGACCAGGAGATCTATAATAGCGTAGAGGCCCTTCGCTGCGGAGCTTCCTGTCAGTGTCCCTTTCCTCCACACGTTGGTGCATGAACCTACAAAACCCGCGTGCCCGGCACACCTTCACACCACCTTGTCTGGCACCGCGACAGCGCAGCTTGACTACACAGGTGCCTCAGGGGTGCGTGCTGCTGGTTGACGCGACAGGCAACTTGCTGATGCAGCACCTGGGCAAAGCAGGGCGCTGGCCACCAGCCGATGGACGCAGCGCACTCTGCAAGGCAGGCCACCACATGAAGTGATCCCCGAAAAAAATGCAAAACACCTTGGGCTGGCATGACATTCGCATCATCACCATGAGACCTGTCATCTGATTGGCCCGCCTTGAAGCCCCATAATCGCTTCCGTTCTGTGCGCTGAGTCGGAGTAGCTATCGATGCGCTGCCCAAGCCTGCTCGGCTGGCTGCAGGCTGCTGCGCAACATGCCAAGTGGCAAGCAGAGAGTGCAAGAGAAAGATGTAGTCACATAGGTATGTGCAGGTCTAACAAAGCAAGCAAAAGCAAAGGCTCGAGCGCGCGTGGTTACAGTGCTGCTCCCTTGCCAGCCGCTTGCATGGCCTTGTGCCTGCCGGTGCATGTGAGCGTGCGCTGCCGGGCATGAGCCAGGGGTCACAGGCTAAACCTACCCGTACCCACATGTGGCCACGCTACGAGAGGCTCGCGTGCAGCGCCTGGAGGCTGACCGGGACGGTGTCGGACTTGTCGGAGGGCACGCGCATGTCCGCCAGATTAGGCTTGGTGTCCGGGTAGCCGTCGCAATGGTGCAGCGGGTTTGCGTCCGCGATGTTCATCAGCGAGGCCTGGATGTTGGCGAGCGCGAGGCAGTCGCAGTGCCCCGGGTACGCCTGCGCAGGAGCGGGCTAGGGTGAGGTGCGCCCATCGGCAGGTCTTCAGCACGGCAGCCACGAGGCAGACGCCACAGCCCAGCATGCCTTCCCAACGGCATGCCTTCCAAGGGCATTGCATGCCTTCCCAAGGGCATGTAAGCGCAAGGGCAGGGCGAGTTAAGTGGCAAAAAAAGAAGGCGGCCCTTGCAGCCCTTGCGGAGGGGTGTTGCAGTTGTGCAATGCGACACACACACGACATGCCCAGCGCTAGATGGCCAAGCTGAGGCTACAGCAGTCCTGGTTGCCGGGTTGGAAAGTATGCTACGGGGCGGATCAGAAGCAACAGAGCTTCAGCCACTTCAACTCCTCAGGCACAGAGCATGGCAAGATGCGCAAGCACGGTCCGTAGCACGGGCGCAGGCCTGCTTCCTGGACGCAGGCGCACCTCAACCACGAACAGCGCAGCCTGGATGGGCGACAGCACGCGGTTCAGCGTGACACCTGCGCATTGCCAAGACTGCGCGTCAGCAGCAGATGGGCACGTACTCGTCCAGCGCCGATTTGCGTGGCACCATGCGAAGCCGCCGGTCAGCCTTACCACCTCGTATGCGCAAGTGACCAGCCCGCCTTTGCACGTCCCCATAAGCTCTGCATTCCACACGCCTGGTTGCGGAAAAAGTAAAGCAGGGCTGCGCACAGTTGAGCTCCATCACGGTCTTTTGCTCGCGGCGCAGGTTGTCCCGGATGCTGTCCAGCACCTCGTCCAGCCGTACGTGCGTGCGCGCGCAGTGCATGTACCCTGCGCCGCAGTGGCATCCTCAGCTACACAGGAACAACTCAGACAACTCAGCTGGATCCCTTTAAACTGGTAGCTTGCACCATGCAGATGCCTTCAACGCCCTCTCTTTCCTGACCACTGGCAGCGCCTGCCTCCCAACGCAGCACGGCAGAGCCCTGCACATGATGTGCTCAGCGTTGCATCGTGCACAGCGGCACTCTGCACCGGCAGTCATCCCTAACCCTATACCCTATACCCTATTAGCCAGGCGGAGCGCGCAGCAGGGCGGCCGCGCGCGCACCGTTCAGCGTCATGCACTCCAGCTTGGCGGCGACCGGGTCGTCCGGCGCGTCCTCGCGCTGCGACGGCAGCATGAGGCCCATGGCCTGCGCGCGCCGCCGCACCTCAGCCGCGGCCCCCTCGGCCCTGCAAGGCCGCAGTCATCGGGATTGCAGTGCGTACAGACCGACATAATGGCACAGAGCCAAACAGGCGGCATCAGCGCTGCGCGCAGCCTATCGAGGCACAGCAGTTGCCGCACTTCACAGCAGCCACGCGCTCTGCGCCATTGGAAAAAGACACGCATTGCGCATGCGGCCGAAGCGCCGCAAAGCAGGCCTTGAAGTTCCGCCGCATCGTGTGCGCCGCGCCTGCATGTTGAGGCGCTGGCGGTCCTCGTACAGCACGCGCAGGTTGGCCAGGTGGCTCTTGCGCAGCTCGACCAGCTGCCGGCTCTGCGCGCCGTTGAGGCGCAGCACGCCCAGGATGTGCGTCCACTTGGCGCGCAGCTTGTGGCACTCGATGCGCGTCATGTGCGTCAGGTCCTTGCTCATCAGCGCCAGCACCTGCACCGCAGTCCCGCATACATTTGATGAATTGAAAAGTTTTGCGCGCACCCGGCGTCTTGCTGCAGAGGAGAGACGGGCACGCACAGGCAACTCCTGCCATACACTGCTGCCATTGATAGCACTGCGGACTCTAGCTTGCCAGTGCACGCGCATGACAGAGTACACAGCTGCAGCACCCACGCATGCCTATCCTTCACAGGCAGCATCTCTGCGGCACGGCCTCTGTGAGGGTCACCATGTGCACTGGCTCTAGCCTGCCATGCTGGGCAGAGCTCCCGGTACCGGCGGCGGCCACAGCCTCTGCTCTGCCTGACCCGCGTGGAGCCCAGCCCCGCAGTCCCGCGCGCGCTCCACCACGCACAGCATGCCACACGACAATTGACTTCCAGGCCCACGCGCGTCCCGCGGCCGCACCTTGACGCCCTCGGCGCGCATCGCGCGCTGGCACATGCCGTTGGACACCGACACCAGCTGCTTCACGCTTGCCACCATGTCCGCGGGCACGCCGTTGCCTGGCCGCGCACACCCGCGCCGGTCAGCACAGCACAACGACGAGCGCGCCCAAGTGAACATGGCAGCTCACAAGCAAAAATGGCTTTGACAGCTTGGACTTGCCTGCACAGGCTTGCCGGCCCCTGCATGATGTCACCACACGCCGCGCGCGCGGCGCACCATGCCAGCAGAATCCCGTATGAACCCCGCGGGCTTGGCCCCTATGCTGCGCACCGAGCGGGTCCGCCGCGCGCAGGTTGTGCTGCTCCACGAAGGCGCGCACGCGCGCGACGTTCTCGGTGCGGTCGCGCATGTACGCCGCAATCTCCGCCTCGGTCGCCTGCCGCTTGCGCTGCTTGGCCTCCGCCGCGGGCTCCAGCACGCTGTCAATCTGCGCGCAGCGGGTCGCAAGCACAGGCGTCAGACTCGCCACTTGAGCGTGAGTGCGCTGGTCTTTGACTGCTCAACGGCAAATGGCAAACAGTTGCATGGTGGCGGCGACATTCCCGCAAGACCCTTGCTTTTGCTGTATGCAAGCGGGGCAGACGTCCACAACAAGCAGATGCCGTCACAGCCCTATGAGCAGCTCAGGCCGGTTAACACAGACCAGCGCCTGAACTCGATTCATACGCGCCTCCCCAGTGCCGTCCTGGAACGCAAGCGGCGTGTCGGCGCTGCCGCCCTCTGACGACGCCGCGAGCTGCGAGTGCACGCGCGCGAGCTCCGCCTCCTTGGCGCGCAGCAGCGCGCCCAGCTCCCCCATCTGCTCCTGCAGCGCCTGGTTCTGCTGCTGCACGCCCTGCAGCTGCGCCAAGCGCGCGCTCATGCTGTCCAGCGTGGCCTCCAGCTCGATGAAGCGCTGCTTGCGCCGCTCGCGGTAACGCTGCTGCGCCTGCGCGCGCCGCCGCCACGAGGCCCCGCATCAGGCCAGAGTGCCTGGCAGCGCCGCACCCGCATCCGCCGCTGCGTTGGCACACCGCGGCAGGGAAGGCTCCCCCCAGGGAGTATACGTCCTTCCACCAAGCCCAGCTGCGGTGGTGCTACAGGACGTGCGCTGTGGCAATCGCAAGGCATGTGGTATGTCAGAAAGGTTTGCGCTCGCGCACGGAGGGGGCGCCAACGGAGCTACTCCTCGCTGTCCCTCCTCCTGCTTGATTTGCGCCCGGCGCGCCGCCCTGCGGGGATGCGCTTGAGTGCAATCAGCGCGCGGCGCCGGCCGCGCGCCTGCTTGTTCTGCGCCTGCTGCTTCGCGTTTCGCTTGGTCTTGGTGTCCTGCCGCACGCCGGTGCGCGCCCGGCCGCCGCGCGTCGGCGCCGCGCCGGCGCCGTCCATCGCGCCGGCGTCCAGCACGTCCTCCTCGCCGCCGCCCGAGTCGTCGCCCTCGCTGTGGCTCGCGCGCACCAGCTGCCGCCAGCTCGTCCCCGAGCCCTGCCCCGCGCCGGCACGCCCCTTGCTGCCAGCGCCACCTCAACGGCAGCCGCCACTTACATAGGTCACGTCGTTGCCGCCAGGCGTAATGCCCGCGCTGCTGCTCGTGCGCCAATCAACCAGCTCGTGCCGGAGCCGCGTCGCGGCCGCTGAACCTCTCAGCTGTTGGCCAGCACGGCGCTCAGCGCATGACGGCTCGCTGTGCTCAAGTCGCATTCAGCGCACGCTCCTCGCTGCCGTCCAGGGAACGGCCTGCGCAGTGGCTCGCGGGCACGCGAGCGCGCTTCGGGCACGTGCCAGACACCGCTGCACCGCCACGTCGCACGCCGCCAGCTTTGTTTTACAGCTCTACAACAGGATGTGTGGTGCGCGCCTGCGAGCCGCTGGGCCCGCGGAGGTCAAAGCCGCTGGTGACCACGTTGGGCGCGGCGCTCGGCGATGTGCCTGCCGCGCCCAGCTCCACGCCGGCCATGGGCGCCATGCCGCCGCCCCGCATCTGCGGCAAGCCATTGGCCTCCTGCGTCCTGAGCGCACCAGGCCAGGGGGCGTCGGCACCCACTGTTGGCGTAACCATATGCGCGGCCGTTTCTGTCGACCAGGCGCAGGCAGCAATGCAGCGCCCCTCGGCGTCCAGCGCTAAACCCACCTGGTACAGTGCTGGTCGGAAGTGGACGCTATAGCTGGATCACAGACGTGGCCCTGGCACGGGGGGTGGGCAAGCACGCGGGACTTGCGCACCCGGAATGCATGTACACGTCCCCAGGCAGCAGCGTCCCTATGCCTGCGCCCGGTCGAGGTACTGCGTGAGCATTAACGCAGAGCTGTGCAGCAGACCGCGAGGCAGCAGCAGGTCAATGCGCACAAGCATGGCGAAGGGCGCACCCGGAACCTCTCTTGCTGGCACCTGCGGCGGGTCTGACAGCGCATCTACGTACGCCTGGAAAAAGCTCTCGACTGGTACGAACTCCTCGCCGTTTGCTGCGCGCCCGCAGAGGGAGACATGTTGGGGCAGACCTCAGTGTCGGCCAGCCCCCAGTGACTGTCAGGCGCCATGCCAAAAACCCCCGCTCGCGCGTCGCCCGCGCTCCTGCGCAGCCACCGGTGCGCGCAGCGCGCACCAGTCTCGGGAAAGACGCTGGCGAGGTCGACATCCAGGGCATCATTTCCCTCGAGCGGGAAGCTCTGCAGTGTGCTCAGGTTGAGGGTGCCCAGCTCTGACACGCTTGTCATGTCGCGGCCGCCCGACTCTGCAGTCAGCTCTGCAACACGCGAGGCAGCGCCCAACTCTTCTCCAGTGCTTGAGTCAGCCACGGCCGGTCACCACCCAACTGTCGGTATGCGAGACAGAGGCGGGAGTGGGGAGCTGAGGAATGCCTGGGGCCTGGGGAAGCAGCCGGGCCGGATGATGATTACCTAATACAAGGGTGCAATGGCCTTGCCACCCAGGGCTGTGCCCCTTGGGCGCAAGCACTGGGAAGTGCGGGACTGGAGCTGCCTGAGAGCACACAGAAAGATTGTCGCGGACGTTGCTGGTGGTGCACTGACCTGGGAACTGTGAGCGTAGCTTGCTGGCTTTGCACCAGGAACCACTCTGACAGTGTGATCATCTGCATCCCGGTGCGCCTGGCCTGGCCGGACTGCCGAAGCACTCCTTGCTTGGATGCTTGGATTGAACGAGCTTTCCAAGCGCGTGACAGATTGACCTTCCCGTTAGCGTGAAGGGGAGCGAGCGCACGCGCCTTGTTGCTGGCACGGTAGCAGAAGGTTTTTTTCTAGCTGATGTGGCAATTGCTGCGCAGGTGGCACGCACTGGTTGACACCTGCTTGCACGCTGCTGCGTCTGGACGGCCTGCGCTCGATACGGATGCTGTGAGGGGCAACCGCGGTGCAAGTGTGGCTCCTCTAACGGCTGACGCGCAGCGCCAGCGCCGCCCTCGAGCAGAGTCCCGCCCCGCAAGTTGAGCTGCGGCCAGCGCACCCGCTGGTAGCCAGCCGAGGACAGCGCAGCTTTGCCTCTCCTCCGGGGGCCGCCGCGAGCACACGCCGCAGCAGGGAGGAGCGTGGCCCGCGGTCTGCTAGCGGTCGGCCTGCAACAGCTTGTGCCGCGCGGCCCCCTTCCGCCGCAAAGGCGCGCGCGCCAGGCGGCAGCGGCGTGCGGCGCTGGGACCCCCCTGTCTGCGCAGCAAGCGCGGCGCGCGGCCTCTCGGAGGCTCCGGGCGTGACATGGAGGCGGCTGAGCTCGGTGCCCCATGTGTGCCTCGTGCGCGCGCCTGAGAGCGCGTCGGCCCGGAGCTGCCCCTACAGCCAGGACGTCTGTGCAGCTCGCCGCGGGCGCGGCACCACAGCCTTGCAGGCTAGGACCTGGGAGCGCCACAGGCCCAGCAAGCTAGCCAGCTCGACGCCGTCGCCAGCGCGCGTGAGCGCGCACGTGCAGCGCGGCGTGCGCGGCTGACAGCGCTCCAGAATTTGCCATGGCCGCGGGGCGCGCGGCGAGCAGCCCGATGTCCGGCCCGAGCAGTTCGGGCGCGTGGCCGCAGTCGCCGGTGCAATCTGGCGCGTCAAAGACGCAGGCACGCCCCGCTGAGCGTCAGCCGCCTCTCCTGCATGCTGGCCAAGCCACATGGCTCGTGCGTGATTTGCTGCTCGCTGAGGATGGCGCGGCTGTGCCCGCAGACTGTGCCCACACTCTGCACTTGCCCCACGCATGTATTCACACCAAAGTCCATGGCATCTCTCATGGAACATACCGCCGGCAGACAACCACTTGCACGCAGACCATGCGGCACCAGGCGCCCGCTCGCAGACCTGGCGAGCAGACCAGGGCACAGCACGGCATGCCTGGCCACGCGAGCGCGCGCGCGCGGCCGCGCAGGGGCGCTCGCTGCGCATGTGGAGCATGGTGGGCCTGGTCGTGCTGGCCAACCTGGTGCTGCTGGGCGTGCTGGGCTTAGGGCTGCGGCGCAGCGGCGGCGTGGCCAGCATCTTCCAGCGCGGCGTGCGCGGCCCCAGCCCCGCCCCGGCCGCTGGCCCCCTGCGCGCGCAGCGGTCCACCGCAGCGTGGCCGAGCTCGCGGTCTGAGCCCAGCCTCCGGGCCTGTGCTCGCTGCTGGGCAAGGGCGCGTGTGGTCACGTGCATGTGCCTGATGTATGACTCGCTAAGAGACGCCCTGTCCCCTGCGCTGAAAGTCCCAATGGTGAGCGCGCGCGGCTGTGTTTGAGCGCGCGTCAAGGGCGGCGCGGCGCGTGCGGCAGGGGCGGCTCTACGGCAAGGTCGTGGACGGCACCGGCGCGGCGAGCAAGGACCTGGTCCGCCGCGCCGTGCTGGGGGGCGAGCCTGGTAGCGACGTGCGTTCTCTCTGGGCTGAGCCAGGATAGGGTTGTCTGCTCTACCCTCTGGATCAGGACAGCGCGTGCCCTAGCCCCAGCGCTTGCCGACGCTGATGCTTATATGACAGAGCATGGCCATGCCCTATTCGCGCCAAGAGTCGCGTGCGCAACGCACCTGTGGTGCGCAGCGGTGTGGCTGCATCTGCAAGGGCTCTGCAGGCCGCGGGGCTCGTGTGTAAACGTTGGCACCGGGTTGCAACGCGAACACCCTCAGGATGAGTACGCTGCGGGGTACCATGCCGCTGCCAGCGAGCGCTGGGAGCGTTGCGCCTCACCGCTGTGTGGGCGCGCCAGGTGGCGGCGGGGCAGGAGCCGGGCGCGCAGCCGAGCCAGGGCTCAGGCGCGGCAGGGCTGGCGGCGCCGGGCCGCCTCGCCGCAATGCCAAAGCCGTCGGCCGCGAGCCTGGCGGCGGCGGCGGCGCTCGCCGCGCAGCACGCTGCCCTGGACCGGCTCGTGTCAGGTGACGGGGTACCATGCGAGCCGGGGTTTGTGCTAGACAGGGTTTAAGAGGCCAGGCAGCGGCGAAGGCGGCGCAGAGCACTAGTCTTGGCGTGCCCGCGTGTCGGACCCTGGGCGTGCCCTGTGGTGGGCCCATGGTGGCCACAATGCGGATCTGGTAAAACAGGGAGCTTGGGGCAGTCACACTGGCGCCTTGGGCGGCCGCGTTCTTTGTCAGCATGCAGATGCGAGCGCCGTGGTGGGCTCCCTGCCCGTGGTGGGTCCTGCTGGCAAGCACAGTAGGACGTCACGGTATTCACTCTGATGCAGCGAGCGTGAAGGGCGGCGCCTGTGGTTGCAGGTAACGCGAGCGGGGGCCTGTATTGGCCGCCCGCGTACGCGCGCCTGCCGCCTGACGACGAGGACGCAACGGCGGTACAGGCGTACTGGGCGCACAACGCGGCCGCGGCGCTGGACTACGTGCTAGAGCACAGGTGGCTGGCCCTCTAGGGTTGTGCGGGGTTACAGATAGGGTAACGCACCCCTTACTCCCAACCCTATCCGTGGCGAAGGGCGTGCGCAACACGCCAACGAGTACAGGGATGGTACCTGTGCAGGCTGGGTGGCTAGCCGGTGGCCGGACAGAGGTTGCGGACAGGTTAGGCGCAGCGCGGCGGCCGCCTCGATTGTGCGGCAGAGGACAGGGCGCCCGGCCCTGGGTCAGGTGTAAGAGCGCCAAGGCCGCACGCGCGGGCCACTCGTTAGACGAGCGCCCCGAACGCTGTGCAGCGCCGCCACCACGGCACCTGCCATGGCTCTGACACGCGCTCGCGGCGCAGGAGCGCCATCAGCCCGCCGCCCGAGGGCATCACCGAGTGCTCCAAGCTGCTGCGCGTGCCCAAGGTGTCGCCCGCCCTTGCGGCGCTGCCCCTGCGCCTGGCGCTTGTGCCCGACGTACAAAGAGGGCCTGGCTTGAATTGCGGTGTGGCGCAGGAGCCCCTTGCTTAAGGACTAACTGTTGCATGTGAGGTGCTCGAACGGCCCACATACCATACTACGCCAGAGATAGAGAACGTGCGCACAGCGCCACTCACGAGGATCAAGTTTGGCGTGTGACGCGCGCGAATGGCTCGCTGATCTTGATGCACCTCTGTCTACGGGTTGTGCGCTCAGTTTACGGGTTGTGCGCTGAGGCGCGGTCACAGGGAGCGCACGCGCGTGGCACTGTACGGCTTGTGCACTAAGCTGCGCCATCACGTGAGGCGTGTGCACTGAGCGGCCGTAACAGGGGATGTGCACTGAGCCGCTGTTACGGGTGCGCGCGCAGGTGGCACTGATGTTCCTGACGCGCGGCGTGCTGCCCCAGGCGCCCATGTGGGAGATCTGGCTGCGCGCGGCTGCCGGGCGCGTGCCGCTGTCCGCCGTGCAGGCGGGCGGCTGCGGTGCGCCGCCCGCGCCTTTCCCGCACCAATGGTGTCGCTGACTGGGGAGGCCGCCCTCTTGGGGCGCGTGCATCGGCCGGGCAACGGCTGCAGCGCTGGTCCGGTTGCGCGCTCGGCCGTGAGCGCGCGTTGCGGGGCCGGCAGACGCGGCGTGGCTGTCGCGCGTGGCGGCCGCCTGCGGCGCGGCCGCGGAGGGCGGCGGCGGCGGCGGGCCGCTCGCGCAGCAGCGCCTCTTCAGCGCGTACGTGCATGTCGGCACCAATGAGGAGGGCTTCACGGGTGCGCGCGCGGGCCCAGGCATAGGATATAGGGTAGGGCAGGGACTGCAGCACGGCGAGGCCATTTGTGGTGCGGGGTCTGTGCGGCGGGCGCGTGCCTGTTTCCTGCTGGCCGTGCTGCGCGCATGGACAGGATGCCAGGGTCGTCACAGGCCTGCACGCCCCCGCCCCGGCTGCGCACGGGCCCTGCCCGCGCGCAGCGTGATGGCTGCGGGGCTGCGTGGCCCGCCGCCTTCAACAGGCCGCAGGTGGCGTGAGCTCAGCAGTGCTGGCATCCGCTCGCCGCCGTGAGCAGACCATCGAATTGGATTCGGTGCAGGCGGAGCTGTGCAGCAGAGTCAGACACATACCAAGCGGCTGTGCATGCGCGCGGCCGCGCAGGGTTCCCCCCGGGGCACGTATTCCACGGCCGGGACATCGCCGAGCGCGTGGAGGTCAAGTGGGGCACCTTCTCGCTAGTGAACGCCACCAAGGTGCGCGGCGCGGCGCGGCCGGCAGCGCTCGCTCCTGCCAGGCGAGGAGCCTGTGCGGCGAGGATGAAGAGCAGGGCGGCGCGGCGCGAAGGCGGCGCTCATGCACGCATGTATCTGACGCGCTCGCATGCAGTCTAGGCACCCCTCAGGTTTGGGCTGGATCAGGCGCTCCTACAGGGTTTGAGTTAGGGTCGGACAGGCTTGGCGGCTCAGGATCCAGCCGTCCACAAAAGCATGGCCGGCGCGTGCAGCCCTGCCTCTGCCCTTCTGGCTCTGCAGGCCTGGCCGGCTGCGCGATGACGCTGCCTGGCTTGCCGGCAGGCGCTCCTGCGCGCCGCGCTGGCCGACCCGCTCAACCAGAAGTTTGTGCTGATGTCCGAGTCGGGGATCCCGCTGTATCCGCCGACCGCGCTGTGGTCCGCGCTCATGTCGGAGCGCCTGTCCCGCATCAACGTCTGCAACGGCTTTAGGGTGCGCCGCCGCCGGCCCCGCGCGCCGCCGCGCGACAGCAGACGTTGGTGAGAGGCTCAGAGAGGCAGAGCACAGCCTCCGTGTAGCGCTGTGTTGCAGAACTAATTATGAAAGGTGGGATCATCGGGCGCTTGGGGAGCCTCGCTAACCAATTGGCCAAGCATGCTCCAGTAACTGTTGCGCGCTTCAGTCGAGCACACTCTCCGCATGACCCCAGATATTGTATGCTGTGGAACAAAGTCATGGGTGCATGCAGAACAAGGGCGGCTGGGACTGCCAGCATGCTGACACAAGCGCGCCAGCGACCTGCTGTGCCTGGGATGGACGGCAGCAATCTGCTCTTCACCTGGCCTGTGGGAGGAGCCCAGGAAAGAACAAATACTCGATTGAAAGGGCGGCGCGCAGGCGCGCGGCGTGGGGTCCTGGTTCATGGACCAGAGCCGGCACCGCTGGACGCCCAAGATGGAGACCAGCTGGTTCAAGCTGAGCCACTGGCGGAAGAGCAGCCAGTGGTACGCGCGCGCACGCGGGGCCCCGCGCTCGCCGTCTTGCCTGCTTGATGCGCCAGCTTGAGCGCCCGCCGAGCGGCCGCGGTCACACCTGTGTGTAAAAGTGCTGCGCATGCACTGGCGGCATGCGCAGCATAGCTCCTGCATGCTCGCAACCCTTGGCCCCGCAGGGCGTGCCTCTATTTAGCGCATGCTGCGTGCTGCGAGCGCAAGCCTCGCAGCGCGTCCGCGGCTGCATGCGCAGCCGATGTGCGCGCCCGGCAGAGCTGGCCGTGCGCAGGGCGCGCACGCGGCGGCCGCCAGGCGCGCGCTCACGCGGCCGCGCGCGCGCAGGATCGCGATCAACCGCGAGCACGCGCACATCGCCGCGCTGGACAAGGCGCTGGAGAACGTGTTTGTCAACTGGTGCTACGTCACATACGAGGACGGCTAGTGCGCCTCTTGCTTTTTGTGCTGGCGAAGCGCCTATACAAGCACACTGCGTATCCACTCGCAAAGCCAGGACGGAAAGTAAGATGTCCGTACAAAGCGCTGCTACGTCACAAGCAAGGATGGCTAGTGCGGCCTTTGCGTCTCCGCCCCTGAGGTTGGTTGCGCTATATGGGATGAGCCACAACACGCTTGCTCGCGCCTGCTGGCCCGCCTGGCCGTGCCGGCAGCGCACAGAAGGGAAGGGCAACCCTGGCTGTACCCTAAATGATCACCGCCGGCCGCGCTGCGAGGCCTAGTGAACAGGGGGCCGCGCACACGCGCGCAGCTTCCGTGACTGCTACAGCGACGAGCACTACTTTGCCACGCTGCTGGCGACGCACGGGCGCGACAACGAGACCGACTGCCTGGGCGGCATCACGTACGCGCACTGGGAGCGCTGGGGCGACTCGCACCCCAAGGCCTGGGCGCCGCAGGAGGTCAACGCCAAGCTGTGCGGCCCCCTGCGCTGGCCTCCTCGCCGGCCCAGCAGACGCGCGCGCTCCCTGCGGTTGTGTGGAAGAGCCTGTGGGCTGCGAGCTCGAGTGCCGCTGCGCTGCAGTGTTGTCAGCGCATGGGTACAGTACTCATCTCCCTGCCCACCAGCTTGCCCTCCAGCTTACCCTGCAGCTTGCCCTCCAGAGCTGCCCTCCAGCTTACCCTCCAGCTTGCCCTCCAGGCTGCCCTCTAGGTACCCTCCAGCTACCCTCCAGTTTGCCCTCAAGCTGCCCTCCAGCTTACCCTCCAGCTGCCCTCCAGCTTGCTGCTGGCCGCCGCACACCGCCGCACCGCACCGGGGTACGCGCCTCTCCTGCGGGCTAGAGTATTGGCGGCCTGCGCGTCTACAGCCCCTCCGCTCCGACGCGCCGAGGCCTTTTCCTGCGTGCGCAGCATCCGGCAGATGCGCAAGACGCAGGCAACCTGCCTGGCGCCGCCCGCCATATCCACCGCGGCGGAGCAATTTGTGGCGGCGGATGCGCTCGCGCCGGCCGCGTGCGGCCGGCAGCCGGTGGAGTACGCGCACACGCTGGGCTACGAGTGCACGCTGCTCGGGCGAAAGTTCCCAGCGGAGACCGGGCCGGCGGTCGCCGCGCTGTACGCCGACTGCGCCAGCCAGCTGCGCATCAGCGACGCCGAGTGCGCCGCGGAGGCGCTGCGCGCGTCGCGCCTGTTCTAGCTGCCGCTACACGCGATGCCGCTGCAGAAACATGAGGCAAAGGTCTAGACAGCGAGGGCAGGGCACGCCGCCTGAGCGCGGGTCCTCGTGCATTCTTGCCTGCCCTTGTGGCGCTGTATGCTGGTTCATGCAGCCGGGTGCGCTGCAGCGATGCCGCAAGGGTGGCGACATACTGCACGCTCTGCAACTGGATCTTGCCGTTAACATGCGCAGGGTCTCAGGCCCCGCTGCAAGTCTGTGCGGCGTGCAGAGCTTGTGCGGCTTGTGGCGCTCGCTGCGGGTCTGCACCATGGTTATTTTGCCCGTGCTCCATTCCTGAAGTGCAGGTGATGTGCGGGCCCCTGCATTGATGGAGCTCATGGCATTGACTGTTACTGTCAGTGCAGCCCATCATCTAGAATGACTTTTTCAAGTAAGAACTTGGGAGCAAGTAGTTGTTTGGGTCCTAGTGCATGATGCATGATGAGCACGTGCGAGGGAGGGACATGCGAGGTGTGGGTCCAGCATCCCGGCATGTGTGCTACCATGTCGCATTGCGGCTGCAGCTTTGCTGTCGAGTCCCTTGCAAAACACGTGCCTGCCTTCAACATGTGGGTTTGCTGTTGCGTGTAGCACATTCCTGGCAGGCATGATTCATGTCAAGCACAAAGAACAGGTCTGCCAAAAGATTGTCTGGCCTGAGACCTCCTTCATGTTGAGCAGGCGGCAGTCGAGGACGGATCCTGTATTGGCGGCGACGCAAGTCATTGTGTGTTGTTGAGTAGGTTGGCAAATGACTGGTTTGTGGCGGCGGCTTGTGCTGCGGCATGTGCTGCACCAACAACTGGCTGCCATATCAAAGTGAGGCGGTATGCATCAGAATGTAGCGAATGTGTCGATGCTTCACATACCCCACATATGCACCAACACAAACGCACTCTAATATGTCACGGCCAGCCCGGTCCTCTCACCCTTTGTCTCACCTTGTCTCACCAAACCACTGCAACGCCAGCACAGCGCAAGCATAGCAAACAGGCATTATGTCACAATGCAGGTCGTAGAGCCTTGTAAAGGCTCTGCAATGTAAGGGACTAAAACAAGCGCTTGAGCACTGCAGTGCAATGTATGTACCCAAAAAAGCAGGTCATCCTGGAACGCAGTATGTAGCACACAGTGCCCTGCAACACGATGTCCTGGCATGCATGCAGCTTGACGTAACGCCCCCGAATGCACTTCAGCGCCAACCCTGCAGCAAAAACTCCTATTGTACTGTGACGCAGCACAGCTGCCTATGTCATAAAGCTCACAATCGTCCTGCACCACAAGCTGTTGCAACACGTGTCCTCCGAGCATGCAAAATGTTGGATATGTGGCCATCTCGGTTTCTCTTGCTGGCCAATCGTCCTTCTGCACTTTCAGCTTCCTGCACTACGGCCGCAGGATGGTACTCACGCCACCTGCTTGCTGCGCCGTGGCGCACTTGCACACTGTGCTGTCAGTCCTCAACACCATGCTCCCATCCGTTGCATCGCCTCAGCCTGCTCCGGGTATCATGTGTGAATGTATCTGCGGCCTGCCACAGTCCTCGGACTTGGCCTGGTCGCCCGCCAGCTCCTGCTCCCCCTGCGGCCGCCGCCTCGCATGCAGGCATGCAGGGCTTGCGGTCAGGCCACCCACCCTAGGTGCGGCCTGACCGCCAGCCCCAGCGCCGGCCGCGCCCGCCGCCCGCCCATGCTGGCGTGCGGGGCGTGCGCGGCGACGGGGCTCCGCCGCCGCCGCCCATACTGGAATCCCAGGGCGCCTTGCTCTGTGCGCGGCAGACCCCTGCGTTTCAGTGGACTATGCTTGTTTACTGTTCAGTAAAATTCACAATAGAGATGATCATAATGGCCGCCACTGCCACTTAGCGAAACAAGACTCTTAAGGTCAGCATTATAGAATCACATGTGCATTGAGCCCATGCCAGCACATGAAGCTAGCGCAAGAGGACCGCGGCACCTTGCGCCTAGCCTAAGTGCACCAAAAACCTGCACGTCTGTATGAGGCAGCCGGCCTGGACAGCAGGGAAAGCACCTGTGGCGAACACGCGGCAGGCGTAGCGGCAGCGCATGTGGCCGCCTCGTGGACCCCGCTGGCTGCCTCATGGGCCTCCCTGGCCGGCTGGGGCGCCACCGTCAGTGGCTGGCCCCCATGCGTACGGCCCACCTGCACGCGGCGCTGCTCGCCTGCCGACTCCGGCATGCCCGACGCGGCGCGCGCTGGACCCTCCGCGGGCTCTGGCCCCGTGGCGCCGCCGTGCGCCGGGCGGGCGCGCGCGATGCGCGGCGTGGTAGTGCTCGGGGACAGGGCCAGGGCCGGCGGCGCCTCGCGCTGCGGCGACGCGCCGCCGCCGTCGGCGCCCGCGCGCGTGCGCGCAGGCTCGGGCCGCGAGCGCGCGCGCGAGGCCGTGGCCAGGTTGAGGGCGCGCGGCTGCGTGGGCCGCCACGGCTCGCGCGGCGCCGCCGGCCGCGGCGGCCCGGCCGAGCGCGGGCGCAGCAGCTCCTCGCACAGCGCGCGCAGCGCGGCCTCCTCCTCCGCCGCGCCCTCGCCCTGCGGCGGCCGCGCCGGCCGCAGCGCGCGCTCCGCCGCATGGTGCGGCCCGCTGAACCGGCGGTCCAGCGCGGGCGCCTCGCCGCGCGCCGCCGGTGGGCAGGCCGCCGCCCGGCCCTGCTGCAGCAGGGGCTGGGCGTGCTCCGCTGTAGGGTCGCCCTGCCCGGCCTCTGCGTGGACAAGGCCGGCGTGGTCGCCGCCCGCGGCGCTGCGCGGGCGCCAGCCCACGGGCTCCATCTGCCACGGCGCCATACCCCAGGGCACCCACTCCAGGATGCCGCCGGGCGATGCCCAGCGCTCGCGCTCGGCCGACGTCGGCGGCGGCGCGCTCGTCGGCCACCGCGGCCGCGGGCCTGGCGCTGGCCATGCCGCGCCGGCGGAGGACGGCCTGCCAGCGCCTGCCGCGGCCGCGACCCAGCCTGCGGGCGCGCTGTTGAGCCGCCGCGGCCCGCGGGCGTCGCCCGCTGCCGCTGCCGCGTGCGCGCGGGAGGCGCTGCGCGGGCGCTGCGCCCAGACAGGGCGCGCCAGGGCTGCGCTCGGCGCCCCAGAGCGCGTGCAGCGCTGGCCGGCTCCGTGTGCTGCTCCGGCAGCCCTAAAGACCAGGGGCGCCGGCTGCATGGGCGGGTAAATGAGCGCCACGGACGCCTGCGTAGGGAGGCTTGCAGCCTTGGCAAGCGGCGCGCGCGCTTCAGCCACGGCAGCGCCGTGCCAGTTGCCAGCCGCGGCCTCACTGAACATGAAGCACTGCGTCCCGACCGAGCTGGCGCGCCGGGCGCCTACGCCCGCTGCTGCAGCGCATGCGGCAGTTGCCGATGCCCATGCGCCGGCCGCAGCAACAGGCGCGGCAGCGAGCGAATCGCAGGCGCCCGAACGGAGGCCGACAATAGCCACCGCTTCCGCTGCCGGCCCCTGGCCGCCGCACGCGGCCGCGTTGCTAGCGGAGCGTGCCGAGCTGGCAGGCACGCCGGGCTCGGCACGGGCGCTGCTCGGCACGTCATGCGGGCTAGCGCCAGCGCCCGCCTGAGCCTGACGGTCGGCCGCCGCCATGGCCCCAGCAGCCACGCCGCCCGCCATGCTGGCAGCCGCAGCCAGGCCCGCGTGCGCGCCGCGCCCGCCGTCGCCGAAGCCCGGCGCGGTCCCTGCCGGGCAGGCGAGCGCCGCAGGCGCGGCCGGGACCAAGCACAGCCCGCCCGTCACAGCCACTGGCTGCGCCGCCGGTGCAGTCTGCGCCGCGGCCTCTGCGCGCGCGCCGAACGATGAGCGGGCCGCGGCAGCTCCCTCGGCGCCACGTGTCGCCGCCGGCGCATGCGCGTCGGCTGCGGTGGCTCCCTCGGCAGTGCTGGGGCTGGCGGCGCCCTCCACTGCGACTGCCTGGCAGCCAACAGTATGCGGCACCGCCGCCGCATGCGCGTCGGCTGCGGAGGCTTCGTCATTCGCGCTGGGGCTGGCTGTCCCCCGCAACGCGACTGCCTGGCAGCCAACATCGGCACGCGTGCAGAGCGCTGCGGCGCTGGCCGCGCTGGCGTCGCGGTCCGCCCGCGTCACTGTATTATCTCCGTGCGCGTGCTCCGGTGCAGCCCCTCCGCGCACGCCGGCGCGAGCGCCCGCCGCGACAACGGCCGCTGCCACGAGCGCCGCGCTGCCTGCCTCCCCGCTCGCGACTGCGTGGCCGTCCTCGACGCGCGCGGCTGCGTGCGCAGGCGCCGGCTCTGCTGCGCGCGCCGCCACATGCGGCTGGTGCAGCGCGCCTGCGACGACAGCGGATGCATGCGCGGCGGGCCCTCCGCTCTGTGCCTCGGCTGATGCAGCACCTGCGCCAGAGAACTGAAGCTGGAAAACAGCCAGGTGTGAGGGACCTGCGGACGAATCAACGGAGGCACACGGCAGTCGTGCATTAGCAGGGCGTGCATGGCAGCAGGCTGTGCGCCTTTGGCCCATGTGCCCTCACTGCGACAAATGTGGGCACAGCTGCGGACGCATGTGCCAGCTTGCGCTGGCATGCAGCCGTCACGGGGCTACGGCCAGGGTGAGATGAGCCAGGACTCTCGTGCTCACTGTGCTCAAGGGGTAGTGAGCAAGCCTTCCCAAGCGCGCAGCTTTCGGAGGGGAGGCGGTACACCCCAGGCGTTCACGTCGATTGCTGGGCACGCTCGAAAGCCGCCACAACACACCCAGTGGAGTGCGTCCAGCAGCAAGCGAGGCCGGACGCGCCTGGGGTGCAGGGTTGGGGTCTATGGCAAACAACCATTGTCAAGTGAGACTGGGCGCGCCTGGGGCCTTGAGCGGCGCGGCGGCGCGCTCGCCTGGAGCGCTGCGCTCCGGGCAGCCGCCTGTGCGCCCGGCTGCGGCCTCCAGCACAGGCCTGTGCTGCGGCTCCCAAGCAGCCTCCCGCGCAGGCGGGTGCTTGCGCCCGGCCGCAGCCTCCAGAGCAGACTGGCGCTGCCGCTCTGCGGTGCCCTGCTCAGCTGCGAGCGCGTGCCCCGCCGCACCAGGGCTGGCGGGCGCCTGGACGCTGTCGTGCACATCCGCGCCGGCCAGCACACGCGCTGCCGCGGCATCGTCGGCGTGGCAGCGCGGCGGCGCCGGCGCGCGCCCGCTTGCCGCCGCAGGCTTTTGCGGGCACGGGCGCCGGTACTCCGCGGCTGCTTCCGGCCACAGCTCGCGCTGGGCAACGGCCTCCGGCTCGCGCGCCGCGCCATCGCTCACAGCGCTGGCGCTGGTCGGCACCCAAGCGTGCGCCGGCTCTGCTGCGGCCCCCGCCGCACGCGGACACGCACGCTCAGGCGCCGCCTCGGCGGCAGGCGGCGCAGCCGTGCCCACGCGCTCGGCCGCCGCGCCCAGCGCGCCCTGCAGCGCAGGCAAGCGCGCGCGCTCCGCCGCGCCGGCCAGCGAGGCCGCGCGGCCACGCTCGACGGCAGCCTCGCCAGCAGCCAAGACCGTGGACAGGCCGGCGCGCGCGCAGGCGGTCGCAGCCTCCAGCGCGGCCAGGCGCTGCGCCTGTGCGGCGCGCTGCGCCTGCAGCGTGGCGACCGCCGCGACCACCTCGGCGACCACGGCCGCCGTGGCCGCGCCGTCGGCCTGCATGGCCACCTGCATGGCCACAGCCGAACACGTCTGCATGCAGCGTCTGGGAAAGGGGGCGCCTGACTTTCCTTGGTATGCCTCAGACGCAGAACCTTGTCTGCATGCGCAGCAGCTCAGAACCTCAGCACGAAACTTGCAAGGGTACAGCTAGGAATGTGGTGATCAAATGAATGATTGCCATTGACACTCTTGTCCAAGCATAGCCATCCTTGCGCATGACACATCTCGATAGAGGCAGTCTTCATCCTCACCTGCTCCATGCTGACGAGCGCAGCAGCATCGCCCGCATCTGCGCCTCGGGCAGGCGCAGCGCGCAGCCCGCCCAGCACCTGCAGCACATAACCTTGCGGTTGGTGGTGGTGCACGGAGTTTGCACGGACGGCCCTGGCCGGGCGCCGCCAGCTGTCCCGCCATACGCGCCTGTGCCTAGACCGCATGCATGCCCGCAGGTGCGCGCGCAGCACTGTCCCCCGTAAGTCACGCGGACATGCATGCAACCTAACGATGCACTGTTACCCATGATGGCAGTCAAAGCAGGCGGGCTGCCCAACCATGACAGCAGGCCTGCAGCAGTGCTGCAGGCAGGATGCAATAGAGTTTAGCAGGCAAAAGGGAATGTGGTAAAACAGATAGAAACAGATAGAAACAGATAGAAAAGATTTTGCTGTGCTGCAGCAGGCAAGCAGCGAGCCCTCACAGCTGTCTCCATGCCATCAGCACAGGGGAAGCACACCTCATCGTGCCCCACGGGTGCGCCGGTGGCGCCCGGCGCCAGCGCCGCCCACGCCGCAGCCGCGCCCCCGGCCGCATGCGGCACCGCCGCCGGCGCCCCGCAATCCGCAGCTGCGCACAGCCCACTGGCACGCGCTGCAGCGTTCCCCTCATGCAGCGCCTCGGCCGGGGCGGCGAGCGCGCTGCCGCGCACGGCGGCGCCGCCCGGCAGCTCTGACGGCGCGCCGCAGGCAGCAGCCGCCCTCGGCACAGCGGCCCTGCAGCGCGCCTGCGCCGCGGCGTCAGCGCGGGCGCCCGGAGCCGGCCCAGCATGCTCGCCGGCATGCGCGGCGGCCTCGCGCAGCGCATCTGCCGCCGCATGCGCGCCGGCAGCCGCCGGCGCGCTTGGCCTGGCGCTCCTGTCGGCGCGCACCGCCGCCACCGCCCCGGGCCGCGCCTGCGCCTGAGCGCCGCAGGCGGCGGCGGCCGCCGCGCCCGGCGCGCCGCATGCGCTGCTGCGCGCGCCGGCCCCGGCCTGCGCTGCGGCGCGGCAGGGGGTCGCAGCGCCCGCCGCGGCGCGCTCGCCATCGCGCCCAGCGGCCTCTGCGCGCTCAGCGTCCTCTGCGCGCTGAGCAGCCTGTGCGCGCTCGGCGGCCTCCGCGCGCGCGCGGCCCGCCTCCTCCGCGGCCGCACCTGCAAACCGAGCGGCGTCGGGCAGCGTGGCCGGGGCGGCCGGGTCGGTGCAGGCAGCCGCCTCTGGCGCCGCGGCCGGCGGTGCGCTGGCGGCCAGTGAAGCTGAGGGCGGCGCGCCGTCGCTGCCCGAGTCAGGGCGCATCACCGCTTCCCGGCCCGCACCGCCCATGCCCCGGGCTGCGGCGCTGCCTCTTGCACACGCGCCGGCCGGGTTCGAGGCCGCTGCGGCCCCGCCGGCCTCCGGGTCGGGCAGCGGCGCGCAGGCTGCCAGGCGCGCGCCAGCGCTGGCCGGGCCCGCCGCGCAGGCCGCGCCCGTGCTGAGCCCCTTCACGGCCCCAGGCTGTCCTCTCGGGACCGCCCATGGGGCCGCCCCAGGGCCTGCTGGGCCTGCGCTGGCAGCCGCCACGGCCGCGGCCGCGGCTGCGCCCTGTTCTGCCGAGCACGGCGCGGCAACCGCCACGGCAGCGGGGTCGAACGGCTCGCCGCGCAGGATGGTATACACGGCGCTCGGACACGTCATGGGCGTGCACGACCGGGCGCTCTGGGCCCCAACACGCCGCTGCTTCGCGCCATGAAGCCCTGCGCGTCCAGGCGCGCTTGCAGGGCGCGCGTGCGCCGCGCGCACGCCGCGCTGCCGCCGGATGGGCCCGCCCGCGCCCGCGCCCGCCGCCTGGTCAGGCTCTTCTGCCTGATCAGGCTCCGAGCCGACGTCCGCGCTCCCCGCCCCGCGAGCAGGCAGCGCGCTGGCCGGCCGCACGGCCGCATGCCCGCGGCGCGGGGCGGGCAGCAGGCCCGGGAGCCCCAGCCCTGCGTTCACGCTCCCGGCTTTGTCCAGCGGCTGCACCAGCGCGGGCGGCGCCGGCACGGCGGGGCCGGCCGTGACTGCCAGTGGGATCGAGACAGGCACGGCGCCACATGCATGCACGCCGCGGTCGCCACCGCCGCTGCCGCCGCCGCCGCCGCCGCTGCCGCCAGGGCCCTGTTCGGCACCCTGGCCCTTGGCGCCGGCCTTGCCGCCGGCGCCCGGCCCGCCGGCGCGCTCCAGCGCGCCCGCACCGGCGTGACCGGCGTGCATCACGGCATGGCCCGGGGCCGCATCCATAGGATTGCACGGCGCCGTGTCCGGCCCCGCCGCGCCGTGCGGCGTGGCGGCGCCGCCCGGCGCGTCGCAGGCAGACAGTGCCCGCGCGCGCGCGGCCATGGCCGCCTGCAGCCGCGCGACTGCGAGCTCAACGCCGGCCGCAGCGAGCGCAGCGCGCAGCTCCAGCACCTGCGCGGACAAGCGGTAGGGTAGGGTATCTGCGTTTCAAATACATTGCATGTCGCGCAGGTCCGCGACTCCCGGCACCGCCAGCCTCTCTCCAGAGGACTGTGCGAGGAGCGATGTGCGCAGCCTCCGCGCGCGCACGCATAGCCGGCGCTGGCAGAGTCGTCGTCGTCGTGCATGCAGGCCCCTGCATGGGCTCAGCGAGTGCCTGTGGCACGGTGCGGCACGTGTGTCCGGCGCGCCTGGTGGTCGTGTGCGGTCATCGCAGCGGCCGGCGCAGCGGCGGCGCGCTCCGCCGCGGCGCGCGCGACCGCCAGGTCCGTGGCGGCTGCCGCGGCCGCCCCGCCAGCCGCGGCAGCGCGCGCCTCCAGCTCCCGGACTCCCTCGGCCGTGAGCCCTAGGGTCTGCACCTCAGGGCTGGCAGCGCTGGCCAGGGTCTGCTGCAGGGCGTCCGCCGCGCCGCGCCCCACGCCGCGGCCAGCCTGCGCCGCCTGCACGACGGCGTCCGCCCAGGCGCACGCTGGCGCTCGCCCAGGCCCCGGCGCAAGGGCCTCGTCTGCAGCGCAGCCCGCCTGGCTGCCGGCGCCCGCGCGGGCTCGCGGCGCAGCGCCCGCCGCAAGGCTGGCGGTGCTTGTGCCGGCGTCCGCGGTCTGTTCGCGCCACCCTGCCGCCGCTGCGCGGCCAGGCCCCGGCTCAAGGCCCACCAGCGCGGCCTGCAGCTCGGCCAGCGCGGCCGACAGGCGCGCGGCCTCCACGAGCGCTGCATCGCGCTCCGCGGCAACCGCGACCACGTGCTCCGCCCCTGCATCTGCCCGGCTAGCCCCTGCGGCAGGCCCCGCCCCGCAACCCCGCGGCGCCTGCGCGGGGCGCGCGGCCATGGCCCTTGGGGAGCCCGCCACGGGCGAGCCCGGACCCTGGCCCGGGCCCGACGGCTTGCGGCGCAGCGCTCCCAGCGCGTCCAGCGCGCGCCGCTTGGCGGCCGTCTCCGCCGCGGCGGCCTTCTCGGCGCCCGCGCGAGAGAGCGCCCGCTCGCGGTCCTTGACAGGCACCACGATGCGGCTCGCAAACGGGCTGCCGGGCGCCGCGCCCCGCGACGGGGAGCTGCATGTCGCCGTTACTATGGCGGCTGGGCCTCGCGGGACCGCCCCGGGCGGACCCGCCGCAGGAGGGCCACCGCCAGCACGCGCATGCTCCGCCGGTGCATGTGCGCCGCTGCTGCCAGGGCTGCCGCTTGCCGGGGGCTCGCCCGCCTCCGCCCGCCCCAGCCCCTCAGGGTCGGTGCCGAGCGCGCCCGCGGGCACCGCGGAGCGGTCCAGCGCGGCGTGCGCGGCGCGCAGCGCGGCCAGCTCGCGCTCGCGCAGCGCCAGGTGTGCGCGCGCGGCCGCCAGCGCGCATCGCAGCTCGGCCGCGGCGGCCTCGGCGGCGGCCTTGTCGGCGGTGAGCGCCGCCATTGTTGCCTGCGCGCGGCGCGCCGCGGCTCGGAATTGTGCGATTGGGCCAAATCCTATCCTATCCTGGCTGCGTCATCTGCTAGCAGGGCAGCATGTGCGCTGTGACGTCGCATCATCGATGGTGACCTTTGTATCCTGCCAGCACATTCCCAAGGCACAGCATTGTAGTTCCTCCCTAGGTCCATGTTTCTTATCCATGCCTACGCTCAACCTTGCACGCCCGCACGTCCGTGCGCAGCCATCCTGTGCGGGGAATTCGCCAGCGCTGTGGCTGGATGCGCTGCATGCAATTATGCACTCCATGCATCACGTACGAATTCTGCCTTGATGCGGACTTGACACGGGCCGCGCCGCACACCTGCCCAGCGGTTGCAGCGCGCTCGCGGCCGGCCGCGGCGGCCTCCGCGCGCGCCGCGGCAGCGCGCCCCTCCACGATCTCGCGGTCCAGGCCCTGTTAGGGCAGAGCAGGGCTTATGCATCTGCTGCATCTGCTGCAAGGGTGTTGTACTGCCGCACATGTTCACCAGGGCGCTGCATGGCAGCCACAGCACAGCACACAAGCGACGCCCCCATGTGGCGCCAGTAAGCCCATGGCGCAGAATCAATCTGCATTACTGTGCATGCGAGCCTGCACAATGCGTTTTCAACAGGCAAGCGCCCGCTGTGGCTGTGATTGCAAGCGTGCTAGTGATCCACGCTGGCATGTAACTCTGCGCATGGGTAAGCTGGAAGTCAATCCGACACATGGACGCACTCAGAGGCCCTACCAGCTGAGCGTAGGCTTGCACAGGTGCTCATCAGAAGCAGGGCGAGGGCGGCACGCCTTGGCGTCAAGCGCCGCGAGCGCGCGGCTGGCGCGGCGCTCGGCGCTGCCGGCGCGCGCGCGCTCCGACGTCGCCACGTGCGCCAGCGCGGCGCGCGCCTCGGCCGCGGCCGCATCCGCGCGGTGCTTGTCGCCCTGCAGCCGTGCGAGTGCGGCGCGCAGGCCGCCCAGGATGCGCGCCTGCCCGCTGGCAGTGCCCTCCAGGCCCGCCGCCGCCAGCAGCGCCGCGTCCAGCTCGCCTTGCAGCGCCGCGTTGGCCGCCTGCACGCGCGCGTGTCGTTCTAAGGGTAGGGTAGGGTAGGATATGCTGAGCAGCACCGCGACCAGCTCGCCCTGCAGCGCCGCGTTGGCCGCCTGCAAGCGCGTGCGCGACCCCTCATGCCGGCACCGCTGAGACCTGTGGTCAGATGGCGCGCGCGTGGGCGCGCGGGTGTTGCTTTGACGACAACTGGTGCTACGAGCGGGTGTTGCTTTGACAAGAGCAGGCGCTGCATGTTTTCAGAGGGAAGCTCAGTGGTGAGCTGGTAACCCCCCTGTTTGGAGGGAAGGGTTGTCAGAGGAGTACGTCCAAGTCCAGGGGCTTCACAAAGTAGAGCGTTGTGCAGGAAGCTCCATGCAGCAGTGAGCTGCAGGGCCTCCCCGGGTGTTCCTTCAGGCGCGCTTCCCGCGCGCGGCGCGCCTGGAGCTCGACCACGGCCGCGACACCGCGCTCCTGCTGCGCGGCGGCCGCCGCGCCGGCGCCCATCTGCTGCGCCTTGTCGGCGCGCAGGTCCACGAGCGCGCGCTGCAGCCGCGCGGCCGCCGCCTCCGAGCGCGCCTTGCCGGCCTGCAGCTCCAGCACCTGGCTCTGCAGCGCGACCGCCGCGTCGGCGCTCTGGCGGCGCTCGCAGCGGAGCGCCTGCGCGCCGGCCTGCGCGGCCGCCAGCTCGCGGCGCAGCGCGCCGGCCTCGCCGCCGGCGCCGCCGGCGCGGCGGCGCTCGGCAGCGTGCGCCGCGCCAGCTGCGGCCGCCGCCGCGTTGGTCGCGGCGGCGACCTCCGCCGCCGCCAGGCGCCTGCGCAGCTCGGCCAGGTCCGCCTGCGCGCCATGGGGGCGCCTGTCTTGCCGGCTGCCCCGTTTGCGTGTGGCGGCGCCCTGTCCGGACTGCAGCGCATGGCATGCGATGCGCATACCCATACCCATACGCGGGCTACTTGGCACATACATGCGGCTCACGTGATTATACAGACCACAAGTCTCTCTGGCGCACAGGCACAGGCAGCGCATGCTGTGCTCTGTCAAGCAGACATGCAGTGAGGGGCTTTGCTAACCCGCGAGCGCCCGCCACTGACCCACAGATACGCTCTGCACCTGACATGCAAACCCCATGTTCATGGCAGCGCTCGTGCTTTGAAGGAAGTTATTTTCACACCTGAGCGGCCACGGCCGCTTCGTCCGCATGCCTCAGCCGCGCGTCTGCTGCGTCCGCGCGGGCCTCTGAGGCCGCGGCCACGGCGCGCGCCGCCGCCAGCTGCTTGGCGAGCGCGTCATTTGCGGCTGCAGCGGCGGCGCCGGCCGCAGCCGCGTCGTTGAGTTCGTTGGCGGCGGCCAGTGCCTTGGCGAGGCGCTCCTGCAGCAGCTCGGGACGACCTCAGGGTTTGCCAGATGGTAAAGAGACAAGGGACAATAGCAGCAGGAGCGTGACGCTTGGGGTCGAGGCACGGCACACATGCGCGAGGGGAGGCGCAGATACAAGGTGCAGCACTTCACGGAGGTACACGGAGTGAAGCATGCTGGAAGGCTGCCGGATCGCCCTGCTTCCGAGTGCTACACGGAGCAGACAGGCACGGGTGCCGTGCGGCGCTTGCGCGCGAGCTGCAGGGCGGCGCGCCTGCAGGCCGCCGGACTTGTAGCTCGCGGCGACGGCCTCGCGGCGCGCCTGGTCCAGCGCGGCCGCCTGCTCTGCCGCCGCGCGCTGCGCGTGGCCGGCTTCGTTCCGGGCGGCGCTGAGCGCGGCGCGTGCCTGCGCCGGCGCACACCTGGTTTCGCTTGGGTGCACGCGCTTCGCCTTGCTCATGGCCGCCTCGTTTGGCACGCCAGACAGGCGTGCCGGTGGGCGTAGCAAGTCAAGAAAGCGAGGACGCCTGTTAAAATATGCGCAGTCCCAGGCGCGCTTCCAGCGCACAGGAGGCCGCAGAGCCGTGCTTGATAGCACGTGCACAGAGCTGGTAGGGCGCGCGGCCTTGCCAGCATGCCCCTGAACAGGTCGAACCCTGTGGCTTAGGGTCGCCATGCACACGCATTACTGCAGCATGTGAGGGACTCAGGACCGCTGCCAGCTGCTAGAGCCCTGCTTGCACGTCCTGGCTCCCTGGTCGTGGGTGGTCAGAGCAAGTTATATCCATGCAGGCCAGCCTTGCAGAGCGCTTAACTCCGGCGATGCTACATCATCGAGGGCATGTCATACCCTGGGCACGCAGCGGCCGCGCCGCACCTTGGCCAGCTCGGCGCGGCACGCGGCCAGCACGGCCTGGTCGGCGCGCCGGTCCTCGAGCGCCTCCGCAAGCGCGCGCTGCCCAGCCGCCCACCGCGCCTCAGCCGCCGCCAGTTTGTCCTGACGCCCGCACTCGATGCATCAGTCTCCGGGCACACAGAGTGTGCTCCGCACGGCGCATGCTCGGCACTGTGCGACAGCACGGCATGACCAGCAGTCTCAATAGGCTCCTCCCCCTGGTTCGCACTGCCAACACAGCACCACACGCAGGTATGACCCAGAGCAGGAACAAGCGTGAGGTTGCAGCCGCAGACACGATGCGCCTGAGCAGATCAGGACATGCGGGGCTCAAGGCCAGATGCTGCGGAGCGCGCCTGCGGCCTCGCCAGCCCGGCGTGCCGCTCGGCCAGGCCACAGGGCGTCAAGCATCCCATCACGTGCGAACATGCCAGGCTCATGCAACAAGGCTGCTGGGAGCGCGCCTGCAACTCCGCCAGCTCGGCGCGACGCTCGGACAGGCCCGCCTGCTGCCGCGCGCCGCCGGCCGCGAGCGCGGCGGTTGCGGCGGCAGCCGCGCCGCGCGCCTCGTCGCGCTCGGCGGCTGCGGTGGCCAGCGCGCGCTGCAGGTCCACGCGCTCGGCCTCTGCTTGGCTGCGCAGCTTCTGCTGCGCCACGTAGCTGCGCTGCAGCCACTGCGCGCGCGGCCGCGCATGCCATGTTTCTATGTGTACCTGCATGCCTAACTGCAACGCGTGCACGTGGACCTGATGAGCGGAGCTTTCTCACCAGAAGACAGGGGGTCTACACAAAGCTGCACTACCTTTTGATCACCAAAGTCCTTGTTAGAGGACTGTTTGCATCACAGCATGGACAACCAGAGACGCCGCTTCGTGACAGGCGCGCTGCAGCGCCGTGCCCTCACTCTCAGCCTATCTGCTGTGTTGCAGACCTAGCACCTGTGTTATTGCAGCCCTCTCTGGGCTATGCTGGCCCTATATTTCGGCATGCGCTCGCCGAGGGCTGTGCACGCCGCACGCTGAAGCGCGCGCCGGCAGGCGGAGGCCCTGCGGCCAACTCGCTGCAGGGCTGCTCCCGAGGGTGCTGCAGGCCGGCAGAGGGACCGCGCCTGCAGCTCGCTGGCCTGCCGTGCCTCGCGAGCGCTCCCGTGCCCGCCCGCGCCCGCCCGCTGCGCGCCGGACGCCTGCAGCGGCGCGCGCCGCGCGCGCGCCTGCGCGAGCGCCGCCTCCAGCGCGGCGATGCGGCGGGCGCCTTCGCGCACCTGCGGGCGGGAGCGTTCGCTGGTCTGGCAGTGCCGAGCGCCGCGGTGGCCTCGCGCACGCGCACCGAAAGACGTGACAGTGTCCTTGTCACCACAGAGCCAGGCTGGCTCGCTTGCTGGTACAAACCCGCGCTCATTCCTCACGTCCATAGCTGTCAGAGTCACATGTCCTCGCAGTCCTAAGCTCATCTGCACTCGCTGGTGTGCCACATCATGCAACATCCTCACGAGTGTGGACGCGCCTGCTCCTCCAGTGCCTGCCGTGCAGCCTCCAGCCGGCGCGCCTCAGCGCGCGCGTCGCCCAGGCGCGCCTCCGCCGCCGACAGCCGCGCCGCCGCATCCTCAGGGTCCTGCTCCGCTGCGCAGCTCTGTGCAGGCGCCTGCACACCCATGGAGGTGCTGAGCTGGCGAGCAGCCAGCTCAGGCACGAGCTCCGCACTCGGGAACTGTGCATTTCTCCCCATGGGGATTAGTCTGGACACACGTGCGTTCTGTGGTCCCAGGCAGTTGGTTGTGTATGAACACTACCAACGCACGCAGCACGGCGGAGACTTAGCTGTCTGCTGACGCTTGCGCCCGGCTGCATCAGCGGACCTGGCCTCAGCCGTGTCTCAGGCTGTGCCAGCTGACTGGTCTCCAGAAAATGCTGCGAGAGGCGCGCCTGCACAACCTCGCCGGCGAGCACCGCGTGCGCGCGCGCCGCGCGGCGCGCCATGTCCTGGCGCATGGACAGCCGCGCGGCGCCCTCGCCGCCAGGGTGCGGCGGCCTCAGGACGCCCTCCTCGCCCGCGCCGGCGGACGGCGAGGCCGCTGCCAGCGCCAGCGCGCGGCGGCGGTGCTGCGCGAGCACGCCCTCCCGCTGCTCGCTGGCCGCCTTGGCCAGCTGCAGCTGCGCCTCCAAGCTCTGCGCACATAGCGCCAGGACTCAGGCCTGGGAGCCCTTCACGACAGAACAAAAGCTGCGCGGCAGCGATGCTGCGCAGGAACGCCACCCGCCATTGTCACTGGTCGCCATGGCCAGCTGCAGCTGCGTCTCTGGGCTCGGCGTCCAGCGCGCCAAGCGTCAGGGAGCATTGGCAGCTTAGGTTGGAGGTTGCCATGCAGGCGACGGAACGAGGTGGCGAGCAGCACTTCAGAAAGTGCACAAGGTGCAATGTTGCCCAGCACTGTAGCAGGGATCTGTGCGCCACACGCAGAGGCGGCTGCATGCTGTGGCTGGCTGAAGTTGCAGCAAATCTACTGTAGGTGCATGTTGCGGTCTAGACACTGCAAGCGCTCACGCCCTACACAGCAGCGTACTGTTGCTTGTAAGTATATATGAGCCTTGCGCTGTGTCTAACGGAGGCTTGAGATCCCACTCAGCAAGCATGCTTGACCTTCCCCTTCTATAGCGTATCGCATCTGCGAGGTCCTACAGTTTGCACGCTGGTGCAGGCCGCGCCAGCCTACAACAAAGGCCGCAGAGCTTTCCCCTGCTGCAGTGGGTCTTCCTGCAATAAAAGAAAACCAGCGCATACGCACCCGCAGCTGCAGTCGCAGCCTGGCCTCCTTCTCGCCCCAGGCATTGCTGGCATCCTTTGTGGGGCCGGCCGCCATGGCCCGCGCTCCACGAAGGGCCCGCAGGTGCGGCCCACTGCCTGATTCGCCGAAGCCTACGGGGCCTGCTGGGCCCTCCTCGGTGCTCAAGTGACGCCTTATGCGCAGGGGCGCGAGCGCCTCCATATCATTGCGGCCGCTAGTCCGGCGTCCATGCCAGAGGCGCAGGACGGCTTTCGTGTAGTACGCCAAGTGTGTCGGAAGGCACCCACACCCTGGAGGGTCGGGGTTTTCTCACACTCCAAGAGCAGCTCCAAAATTGGACACTGCACTGCTGAAACCACGAAGTGCGCGCCCTGTGCTATGAGCGGCCTTAGCCATGCTCCCTCCACTTCTTTGACAAGCTTGACTGCCCTCTCCACCAGCCTTGGTTGCTGTTTCCAGCGCTTTAGACAGCTCTGTGAAGGGGGCTTCAAGCTCGTCAAAGAAGAGGAGGAGAGCATGGGGAAGGCCACTCTTGGCACATGCACTACGCACTATGAAGATGCCAGGGATCCAAGGGCTAGCTCCCAACGCCGTGGCGGCTCCGCACTTGCGCACACATCCGCGCCCAGCGGGTGCGAGCCGCACCAGGCCTTGTCAGTGCTGCTAGGACACCTTCATGCAGTTGTGTGCTACTTCCAAGGTGGTACAGACTTGCTTGACGATTATCGTGCTGACCAACTCCTTAGTTGGCCCTAAACTCCCCTTCAGTGGAGCAGCATCATGAAATAATCTCTTGAAGACTAAGGTTGCTTGGTTTTTACACAAAAGTGTGAGGCTTTGTGTTGTACTGGCTAGTTTCCAGGCCTGCAAGTTCCAGGATTCTACAACCCAAAAGGTCGCAAGATACACGCAGCTGGGGCGGGAACCAAATGTGGTAAAGCAGGGCGGGCATGGCTGTGATTCAGGGCAAGTGTGTTGCTGTCGCTCGCCGGCTTTCATGAAATGCCACTGCAACACTGGCGGTCTGTTGAAACATGCAATAGGTCAGCCCGCATAGCACTGCGCGCTCAGGTGCCTGAAGCTTGTAAAGGCTGCGCATGCATATGAACAGCATGTCAAAGAATGCAGTCTATGCAAGTGAAATGACACGGCGGCGAGGTAAGGGCATTCAGTTGCACAGCTAATTCAGGCACGCATGTGCATGCGCAGGGCTGGACGTCAGGCGCGCAGGTACCAATGCAACAGCGTATCAGGCGTGGGACGCCCGCTCATGCAAGCAACACCTGGCAGTGAGCAGTACCAGCATGGTGCATGGCCTACCTTGCATGCGCATGCAGCTCTAACGCGAACGTAGTTGCGACCGTGCGCATCGGGCATGCGCGAGACAGTGCTCTTCCAAATGTATGTGTCAGGGCAACTCACGTTGCAGGTTTTGGACGCATGTGTTGCACAGTGTCCAAATCAGCCCTTGCCTGCATGTTTGCGAATGGTCTGAGAAGTTCAGCACGATACAAGCGCGAGCGGCGAGCACCCTGGCTGACGCAGGGCGGGTCGGCAGATGTACGGCAACAGAGCCTGCAGGCATCCGCGGTGGCGTGCTCGGGCCCGCAGCACGGGCAGCAGAGCGCGCTCTGGTGGCGGACGCGGATGGCGGCGAGGTCAGCTGCGCCTCGCTGTCGCGGACGGTGACATGCCCCTCCATGTTTAGGCCAACGGGCATTGCGGCCTCTGGCGGCATAGGCATCTTGATGCGTCGCTGCACGTGATTCGCTTCTCTCATCAGCGCGTCTACCCGTGCCTCGCTTATCCGATGTAGATTATGTACAGGCCGGACGCGCGCGCCCCCTGTGCGTTATAGGACGCGCACGCGTCTGGCCTCTACATAATTTACATCTGATAAGCCAGGCACGGGTAGACGCGCTGATAGCCGGAGCAAATCATGAGCAGCGGATGGCCATGATGCCCATGCCGCATGAGGTGCTGCTGCCACCCCGGCGGGGTCGCTGGCCTGTGTCATGCCATCAGCAGCGGCTGGTTTCGGCAATAAGGATGCGTGGTCCTTCGTGCGGGCCCTGTATTCCGTGTCTGACATCTTTGAGCTTCTCCGCGCTGGCAGGGAGGCTTTTGGTCGCCTGTGAATCGTTCCTGGGCGTCGAGCGGCGCGGCCTTGCTGACTGATGAGAACCGTGGCACAGTCGCTGTGCCCAGCTTGCTTAACAGCGACGCAAGCCGGGTACAGCAGCTTTGCCATGGTCCTGAAGAGTCGGCACAGCCGCGCCGCTCAATGCACATGAAGGCTTCACAGGCGAGGCAGATGTCTCTATGGCCAGGCTATGAACGTGCCTCTGTTTAAATAAACACGGTTGCCTGTACCTGGCAAACCCAGGGTTCTTGCGCATCGATCGTGCGGGGTTTCCATGCCTAAGCAGCCCTGCCTGGTTGTTACAATCGACTTTATCATCACGGGAGCGAGCATGCAATAAGTGTGACTCGTGCGATGTGGATGTGAGGGACGCCAACCTAAAGAACAGCGCGCAGACGCTGTTCTTTAACTGAACTGAAGTGAAAACCATTGGTCGCTGTGCAAACGCAGTAGCTACCTCCCGGCAGACTTGGCAGACTTGCATCACAGCAGAGTGCACTCTCAGCATGTCCGCAAGCGGCGCCTGCAGGCGCCCTCGCGCGACAGACCACAGACCCCGCAGCCCTCACTGCGCTCCCGGTGCAGCTTGCTGGCACCAGGCGCGCGCGGCAGCGCACGCCTGGCGCGCGCCTGCTCTGGCAGCAGCATCGAGCCCTAACATGGCTAAACATTAATATTCGCCCCCGTGGCGCCTCCGGGGGTCACGCGCCCGGCGGCGACTGCGCAGCGACAGCCAGCTGCAGGGCCGCCATCTGCGCCTGGTTGGCAGCCTGCTGGTTGGCGGCCTGCTGGTTGGCAGCCTGCTGGTTGGCGGCCTGCTGGTTGGCGGCCTGCTGGTGCGACAGCGCCAGGCCCTGCGCGTGCGCCTGCGACAGCGCTTCGCCTTGCGCCTGCGCGTCGGCAGCGGCGCAGGCTGGGCGCGCGCGGCGCGGGGGCGCCTCTGGGGCCGCCACCGCCGGCAACAGGAGGCGTGCACCGTGTGCAACATCAAACCCTCGAACCCTATCTCACTTTGCAGGACCACCCTGCACCGGCGCCTTCTTACGCCGCTCACCTTACCACCGCAGCTACACTGAGCATGGCGCTCGGCCGCCCTACCCCAGGCGCGCGCGGCGCACAGGTCGCCCGGCAGGCCATCAACCAGGCCGCACAACAAGGAGGCGGCGCCTGACCGGCAGGCGCGCCTGAGCCTGCGCCTGCGCGGCCGCGCGGCCGCCGGCCTGCGCCTGCGCCTCGGCCTGCGCCTGCGCCACCGCCTGCGCATGCGCGGCCTGCGCGGCCGCATGCGCCGCGTGCGCCTGCGCCACCTGCTGCTGCAGCGCCTGCGCTGGCCAAGCTTCTGCAGTCAAATGAGATTATTGATTGTGCACAACCACGAGGAGCATGATGGCCCACGGCACCCAGCGCCCAGAGAGGCGCCTCAGTCCAGGGGAGTTTGGCTGAGGTCGGCAGGGCGGAGCGCCCGGGGCTGGGGCTGGCACGGCAGGCAGCCGCGCGGGCGCCCAGGCGCACGCGCCGCTGCAACGACCGTGGCTGCTACAGCGCGAGGAGCAGCTATGGCTTAAAAGCCTATGAGATTTAAAGCTGCGGCCGGGGTGGGCGCGCCTGGTGCTGCGCGAGCTGCAGGCGCTGCGCCTGCACCTGTGCCAGCGCCGCGTGCTGCTGCTGCTGCTGCTGCGCCAGCGCGGCGTGCTGCTGCTGCTGCTGCTGCTGCTGCTGCTGCTGCTGCTGCTGCTGCAGCTGCATCGCCTGCTGCTGCTCCTGCTGCGCCGCCTGCTGCTGCACGAGCGCCGCATTGTGCTGCTGCTGCTGCGCCGCCTGCTGCTGCAAGAGCGCAGCGTTGTGCTGCTGCTGCTGCGCCGCCTGCTGCTGCACAAGCGCCGCGTTGTGCTGCTGCAGCGCCAAGTGCCGCACCTGCGACTGGCGTCAGGCTGGCGTCAGGCGTCAGGTCAAACGCGCGCCGAGCGCCGCTGTGCAGATGGCATGCCGGGGCCACGCCACGCCGCACCAAACAGTCACAGAGTGCGCGCTCGCAAAAGGCGCACTGTTTGGACGCTTCTCCAAGGGGCCGCGCTGCGACAGTGCCACCTGACACTTGTCTGAGTGGCTCGGGGGCCGCACAGTCAGCAACCCCCTCCTGCCCCACCAGCATGACATTGCACGCAGACCCACATGCTCCCCCTCCTGCCCCAGCAGCGCAGCATTGAATGCAGACCCGCAAACCCACATGCTCCGTGGCGCGCACCGCTGCATGCAGCTCCTCCTCGCTGGCGCTGCTGCCGCCGCTGTGGAACACGCTGCGTGCCAGCTGCGCGGCATGCTGCGGGCTAAGGCCGCCGCCGCCGCCGCCGCCGCCGCCGCTGTTGCCGCCGCCGCCGCCGCCGCCGACGCCTCCGCCGCTGCCGCCGACGCCGCCGCCGCCGCCGCCGCTCAGGTATGCGCCCTGCGCGGCGCGCGGCGTGCCCACGCCCTGCAACAGGCCGGCGCGCCACCGCGTCACGTATGCGCAGATGACAGGGATGCCCGGGCACGACAGCAGCAACCCCCCCCCCGCAACGAGCCTGCGCCCAGCAGCTGCTAGCCGCAGCTCGACAGACTTGCCCAATGACCTCGCCAGGCAGACCCATCGGGGTTGTGTTGCAGGGAGGCACGTGGGCGCGCGGGGCAGGACGCGTAGGGCAGGGCAGGCCTCGCACATGCGAAGCGATACTGTTGGGCAGCGAGTGCAGGCTGCTGCCGGACAGGTCGCGGGAGAGGCCCGGCTGCCCACGCTGCGCGGACGCCTGGCCGCCGCTCGTCCACCGCGGCGGCGGTTGCGGCGGCGGCGGCTGCGGCGGCGCGGGCGCCCACGCCTGGGCGATACACACGCACTGTCAGCACGCGAACACGCTGCGCTTGCGACGCAGCCAGTGACGCTGCTGACATTGACTCTGATGCTTCGAGACAATGCGCCACCGGCCGATCCAAACCAGCAGTCGAGAAGCATGCGTGCAATGCGGCGCAAGGTGGCTTGCAAGTTGCAACCCTACTCACACCCAGCCGCGCTACGGACGGCGCAATGCTACGGCGGTTGGGTACCTGACCGCAGCAAGTCTTTTGCACTGCTTTGCTCCCCCACCCGTCATGCCTGTTGCTGCAAGAGCCTGCACGTGAGGCCATGGGCTCCGCGCCTGCTGCTGCGGCACCTGCGGGACGGCCGCGGCGCCCGCCCACAGCGGCGCCGCGGCCGGCGCGGCGTGCAGCCAGGACGCCTGCGCCGGCAGCGGCGGCGCCTGCTGCACCGCGGGCACCGAAAACCCTGGCCACGCGTTCGAGGGCGCACCTGGCCGCAAGCTGCCCGGCTCGCTCACCTGCAGGCCCACCTGCGCACGGCGCGCGCGCGTCAGAGCGACCCTGACAGACCCCAAAAAACCCTGCGCGCCCACACGAGCAGCACATGCCGCATTACCTCTGCGTGGTCGCGCTCGCGACCAAGCCGCCCGAGCGCGCCATGACAGGCACGGGGCAGACAGCCTCGCTCGCCCGCGAGCAACACAGGCAGGAGCTGGCTACACAGCACCAGCAAAACTTGCGCCAGGACGGAGATACAGCAGAAGTCAGGAGACGCACCACAGCCACGGCATAACCACACAAGAACCACTCAACATCGGGTGGCACATGGCCGAGGAAGGGCCGCGCAAAAGTCAGGACGGCGGCGCGCGCCTGGCTCGGAATGCCCGGCTGCACGGTGTGGAAGCTCTGCGGCAGCATGACCATGCGGCGCGCCACCACGTAATTCTGCGCACCGCGGGCCGGGTCACGGCGCGCGCCGCACCCACCACACGCGCGGCCTGACTAGCGGGACTGACGCGGCGACAGCAGGTAAACAGTTCCTGCGTGTTTATATTCCTTTCACAAGCCGTCGGTCGCAGTGAGTAAAGCTGTCACAACAAACGCCGGTGCTCTGGGCGCCTCGCGGCCACCTCTGCCGGCCCTCGCGCGGGCTCGCGCCGCGCGCCGCAGGGGCAGCGACACGCAGGGCGGGAACGCCCGCCGCGCGTCGCCAGCGCGCGCGCACCTGCAGCGACTGGAACGCGGTGGTGTACCACCGCTCGAATGTGGCCTTCATCGCGTCCGCGTGCTCGGCCTCCGTGTAAAACTCGCCTGCGCGCCCCGGCAGCCGCCTCGCCCAGCCGCTGAGCGCAGCTCCGCCGCGACACGCTGCACCGTGCCTGCCTTGCGAACCCGGAGCGCCGGGGTAAGCGAGAGGCCTGTGGCCATGCCAGCGGGGGAGTGCGCGGCTGCATGGCGCCGCGCGCACAGGCAGGCAGACTCGCACGGGACAGCGCGGATGCGCGCGCGAGGCTCACAGCACGCAGGCCGCCACATGAGCGGGGGCGTGGAGTCGGCTCAAATACCTGCTGGCAAGAGCATGACGCCCTACCCCTGACCTACCACGGGGGCGCGGGCGCGCGCCCTGCCAGCTGAAGAAGGTCTGGTTGGTCACGGTGACCTTGTGCAGGTGCAGCGTGCACAGGTAGTTCACGAAGGAGGCAACGAAGGGGTTGATGGTGGCCTGCGCGCCGCGCGCCCCGCTCGCTGCCGCCCTGGCGCGCGTAGCCGCCCGTGCTGCCGCTCGGGCGCCAGGCCTGGCTGCTGCACAGGGACCGGGGCGGCTGCTGCACAGGCGGGCGCAGCTAGGCAAGCGCGCAGAGCGGGCGTGCGGTGGGATGGCGCATACCTCGTGGCTAATCAGCCGCCACTTCCTGCGTGGCAGCGCCGGCAGCCCGCCTGTCAGCAGCGGCTGCGAGTGGAACGGGAGAGAGAGGCAGGAGGCAGCTGCGGGCAGGTCGAAGTGGTGAGGGAGGGACAGGGGGTGGCGCGGGGGGGGGCGCCGCAGGGGGCGCGCACAGCTTGTGCTCCTCATCATCCAGCGCAACCAGCTTCTCAAACACCTGCTGCTCGCCGATCTTGACCATCCGCGTCGCGCCGACCGCCGTGTTCGCGCCGCCGGACTGCGCGGCGCCGCACCCCCTTGCATCAGGCTGCGCTCGGCCTTCCAGGGCGTGCGGACCTCAGTTAGGCCCAGGGCGGTGCCGGTGGCAGCTTGCGCTGGACTGGGTGTTGCGGCGGAGGGCCGGGTCGGGCGGGGCGCGCACCACAAGCATGCTCTGCACCGAGCGGCCATCCACGTGTGGCAACCAAGCGAACGGCGCCCACCTGCAGTTACAGACGACCAGGTCAGGCAGAGTGTATACCACACAGCAAGCGCGGCTGTCCAGGCGGCAGGGGAAGAGTGCTCCAGCAGCCGGGGGGGGCCGCACTCCCGGACAGCCGCCCAGGCCTCCTCCAGGGGCGCGCTTATCACGCACGACTGCGAGGCCTTGACAAATGCCAGCGATGCCCCACCATCTGCCGCCATCCGCTGCGCGCGCCGCAGCGGCTGCGGCACCCCGCTTATTGCCGCATAGCTATAGAGGGTGCGCCTGCTGCCGGCGCTTCTCTGTGTGCACGACCGGCCAGCAGGCGTTCGTGTGCCCCTGACCACCCAGCGCTCTAAAGGCACATAACCTGGCCCAGGCCCTATCTGCTTCCAAACAATTTTCCCACAGACGGGATTGCCTGCCACTGTAGGCAAAGCTCCCTCTGCCTCCACTCGCTTGACGATTCCCGCAAGGAGCTACTCTCCTACGCAGCCCTGAGTGGCTGGCACTGGCTTGTAACAATCCACGCAACCAGGCAGCCTTGCTGGTCCAGCAGTGCCTGCTGGGCCGCCCAGCGCTCTCCTTCCACGCTCAGCTCTATGCGCACTGCGCTGCTGGGAGGCGCATGGCACTCAGCATGGCCCCACCACAGGGAGGCTAGCCCCTGCGGCGGTGCACTGGCCCCTGCCGCACGAGAGTGCGATGGCCGTGCCTGCCGACGCCACGCCGCAGCTTGGCAGGCGCGCGCGCACGTCTTGCGTCTTTGCTGTAGTTACCTCCCGGGCTGCGCTCACAACCTGCCGGATACCTCTGCACTTGACATGCGTATCTTGTGACCACCGGCTGCCGTGCTATGCACACAGTGGTGAGGCATTAGCAACAGCCAGCTCCAACGTCACCACCTTGCACAACGCCCCAGCTTGCCGGGCCGCGCACAGACCGCCGGCGTTCCGCGAGCGCACTCCCGCGCACCTGCACATAGGCGACGGCGGCGCAACGGGCGCCGGCCACCCCGGCTGGCAGCCGTCGCCCGTGCCCGTCCTAACGCCCAACCCCCTGTTCGCGGACGCCGCGGGCGCCAGCTTCGCGCCGCTCCGCGACGGCGCCACGCCGCGCGGCGACGCCGATTGCAGCGCCAGCGCCGGCTTTGGTCCGCTCGCATGGGACGCGGCGCTGCTCATCAACACCGCCGCGTTCATACCCGCCAGCAGCTACGGCGGCGCGCAGGCGCAGCTCGGGCAGCCTGCGCGCGCCGACGGCCAGGCGCCTGCGTCAGCCGATGCGAGCTTGAGCGAGACGGCCGGGCGGCTGGCGCGGCAGCGGAGGCGGCGGGAGGCAGCGGTGGGGCCGCTGGAAGCTTCGCTGCCGCGCCTGTCGGCTGCGGAGCGCCGCAGCATCGGCGCCGGCGCTGCAGCCATGCTTGACGGCCCTGGGCCGCGTACGGGTGCGGCAGACGCGACGGCGGCGCGCGCTGCCACAGGCTGCACGCCGAACGCCGGCCCCGCAGCGGCGTTGGCGGCGGCGGCGGCGCGCCTGGCCGCGCTGGAGGCGCACGCCGGTGCGGTCGGGCAGCGGGCGGCGGCCGCGCAGGCCGCGCTCGCTAGCAGGAGGGCGGCCATATCAACGCGCCAAAGCGGCCCCAACAAAGCCCTGGTACGTCCGCCGGAGCTTGCGGCCCCCCATCGGAAAAGCAAGCGAAGCGGCCAACCTGAAAGGCACCTGCAGTGTGGAATGCAGAGGCGAGGCGCGAGGCAAGGCGCCTGTGCACGCCTTCACGTGACAGTCGCTCTCGACTCGACCCCAGCTGACCTCACCGGACTCTTGAGTATTTCTTGCTGACGGCAGGGCGCCGCCGCGCTCGTGTCGGCCGCCTCGCACGGGCGACAGCCTGGAGCGTGCGAGCCAGCACGCCGCGGCGGCCACGTTGCCAGCACTGGCGCCGGCGGCGCTCTCCAGCTCAGCGCCGAGCACGGCGGACAGCAAGGAGAACCAGCGCCCTGTGGCAGCCGCTGCGGGCGCGCCAGCAGGCGCCCAGGCCGCCGCAGTCGGCACGAGCGCCGCTGGGGCCCCGCTGCGCACGCTCAAAGCAGCGGCGGCGAGCTCCCAGTCGGCAGCCGCGCAGGATACGGCCAGCGTGGGCTCGGTCGCGCAGCGCGGCGCGAGCTGCCCCGGCCCCGCGGGCGACCCGACCCCGGAAGGGCAAAGCGCGAGCCCCAGCGAATGCTGCGGGCCGCTGGCCATGGGTGCGCGCCTGCTGGAGAGCAGCGCCGGCGCGGACACAACCCAGGACGGCGCCGCCGCGAGCGCGGCGGGGGGCTTACTGCTGGAGGTCGCGCCGGTGTGCGGGCCGCTTGAGGAGGGCGCCTGCGCTGAGGCCACGGCGAGCAGCACGGCCGGGGCGCCCGTGGGCGGCGGCGGCGCCGGCGCGGTCACCGCAGCGCCCGCCAGGGCCCCGGCGTCGGCGCTGAACCTGCAGGCGGAGGGGGGCGCGGGCGTGCACGGGGAAAGCAAAGGGGCCTCGGAGACGCCCACATCCCGGATGCCGCCGGGGGAAGGGCCTGGAGCTGCGGCCGCAGACGCGCCCGCGCACGCGGCCGCTGACGCGCAGGTTCGGGAGCCCTGCCGCGCCCCGCGGCCCAGCCCGCCAGACCGCAGTGCGCCGGCAGGGCACGTGTTCTCCGTAGATGCGGATCGCTGGGATCTGAGGTCGCAGGGCACGGCTGCGGCGGCCGCCGCGCCGGACGCAGCCGCCGCCGCGGGGCGGGCCGCCGCCGAGGCGGGCGCGAGGGCGGCGGCAGCGGAGACCGGGGCCGCGGCGCTGCATGTGCGCCTGGACGCGGCCGAGGCGGCGGCCGCGGCGCGCGCGGATGCTGCGCGCGCGGACGCCGAGGAGCTGCGCGGCAGGCTGGAGGCCCGCGCGGCCGCCGCGCAGGAGCGGGCGGCCGCCGCCGAGGCTAGCCAGGTGGCTAGCGTGCCCAATATGCCCCTTTTGGCAGCAGTGACGCCGTGGCAGTGCCATGGCGCACAGCTTGACAAGCAGCGCGTCTGGTCCGTCAGCTTGCAGCACGGCTGTCTGTGGAGCCATGCAGGCAAGCCCGACCCGACGCAGGCCGCACTGGTTTGAACGGACGGCAGAGTGCAGGGAGGGCATGCGGTCTTGTGGAGCATGCTGTGGTGCCATGCGGGGCGGGTCTGAAAATGCCTTAACTAGGACACGCAGCGGCGTGCAGGAGCGCATGCGGCTGCACGCGGAGGGCGCGGTCGCAGAGGCGCGGCAGCAGGCCGCGTTAGCGGCACGCGCCGACGCCGAGATCGCTCGCCTGCGCTCGGCGGTCGCCGCGGCCGCCGCGGACGCCGCGCAGGTCCGCACTGCGGGCAGCGCCGGCCGAGCCGCAGGCCCCCGCGGTGTCGCCCTGTGCGTGCCGTGAGCGCCCGCGCCCTCGCGGCCGCCCAGCCGCCTCCGCATAGGCTGCCCGGGCGCGGCGCACCTGCGCATGCCAAGCAGGCTGTCGCGTGCCCAGCATGCGCTTACCCAGTGCGTGCTTATTATGCACAATCGGACGAGCATGCCTGGCATGCCCGCTGCCCGAGCAGGCGAGCGCGCGCAGTGCCAGGGCGGGCCGCGCACTGACCGGCCCGCCCTGCGCGCCAGGCGCACGCGGAGGCGGCGCGCCTGCGCGGCGGCGCGGCCGCGGCGCTGGCCGCGCTGGGCAACGCGCTTGCGCGCGCGCGCACGGAGCGCGCGCTCGCGGCGGTGCACGCCGCCGGGCTGGGCGCCGCGCTGGCGCGCGCCGCCTGGCTGCAGGGTGCAGCAGCCGGGGCGTGCGGCGAGCGCCCGGCGGCCGAGCGTTGCGCCGACGCGGCGACGCAGACTGTGGCGCCGGCCCCAGCATGCCGCGCTGGCCGTGGAGCGGAGGCGAGCGGCGCTGCGCGCGACCTAGCGGGCGGCCATGCGCCGGCTGTGGCGAATGCGGCCGCCGCGGGAGCGCACCCCCCGTGCTCGGCGGTCGGTGCTGCGCCAGCTGTGGTGCAGGAGCGCGCCCATGCGGCGGGCGGCGCAGGGTCCGCCCACCCTGGCCGGCCCTGCGCCTATGGCGCTGCGCAGGCGCAGCCGGCCGGGTCGGACGCGGGCTGGGCGCCCGACCGGAGGCGGGAGGCGCGGCCGGCGGTGGGTGCTACCCTACCCTACCCCGTGCTTAGCCTCGCTGAGCTGGCGGCGCTGCCGTGGGGTGCGGCCGTGCAGACGACGGGCGCGGCTGTGCCCGAGCAGGCGGCCGCATGCGAGCGCGGCAGCGAGCCTGGTCAGGCTCGCCCCGGCCAGGCATACGCACCCTCCATGCGCGCAGAAGCGCCAGCGGACGCACACGAGGGAAGGTGGGGGCACAGGCGGGGCGGCGGCAGCGCTCGGGATCCTGATCAGGCAGGCGCTCGACGGGAGCCCACCGCGGGCGGCGAGCCCGCGCGGCGCGGCAGTGCCGAGCTGAGCGCGCTGCTCGCCGCGAGCCGCGCGCGCGCGCAGGCCGCGGCGGCGCGCGGGTAGGCGCAGCCGTGTGGGCAGCCGTGTGGGAAGCCCGCTCAGCGCTCTGTGGTGTACCCAGTCCTCTGGTGTCTGCGCCGGCCCGTAAAGTGAGCGAGGCTGTTTTCTTGGCAGCCGCAGTACCGCTCTATGGCGTGCAAGGATGCCCTTGCTGTCCCATGTGCCCTGTATCAGCGTGCTGCTTGAAAGGGGGAGTTGTAAGTGTCGGTGAGGCCATTTTTGAGATTTTGCTCAGCCGCATGAAGTGCATGGTCCAATCTAGCAGGGTCTGTGGCACTGTCCTCCAGCCTATGCCACCGTTTGTGACTGCAATAGCAGCATGTTGTCGACTGCCCTCGCTCATGCAGGCCCACGTGCTGAGGCGCGCATGCAAACATGACCCAGCCCAGTTCGTCACCAGACGTGATTATCGCAATCAGGGTTCTGGCGAGTTACATCCAGGCCAGATACTGCCGCCTGCTGCGCGAGGCGTCCCCCCTTTGGCCACTAGCTGCAAAGTCTCGCTCTCCAGGCCTCCCATAGGCAAGCACCATGCCGCTGGTAGCGGGCCTCACGGTGGCCAAGCCCCTCTTGGGCGCCTGGCTGGCAGCACTGAAGCAGCCGCAGCTGACGTTTGCGAGCCCGCGCGATGAGGCCGCGTTCGTGCTCTTTGTGTCGAACAACACCAGGCTCTCTGCCGCGCGCTTGCGCTGCGTGATGGTGCTGGTGTGGGGCGTCTCGCTGCTGCAGCTTGGTGACAACTTCTGCCGGTCGCCGCTCGCGAGGTGCGCGGGGACTGCGCACGCTCGCTGCTGCGCTCGGCATCCAAGGACCCCATGCCTGCGCTTCCCTGCTGTGCACCGTATGCGACGCAGTGCCCCCGCGTCAGAGGAGACGACAACTGAAGCGGGCGCCTGCGCTGCGCAGGAGCCCGCTCCACCAGCTGCGGTTTGCGATCCTGTGCGTGGCATACGGCGCATCCATGTACATACACCTGCAAGCGGCCTGGTTCCTGTCGCGCGCCAGCCAGGGCTCACTCAGGTGTGCGGCACGGCAAGGCTGCGCCAGCGCCCGAGGCTGCACTGGAACCCGTTGCGGCGTCTCAGGCCATGCGCGCCGCGGTGTGTGGGTGACCGCGCTGCCCCGCTCCTCCCAGCGTATGCTGTCGACGGCGGGTATTGCGAGCGCCGGCGCGCGCTGCAGGCGCGCTCTGGTGTGCGTGCAGGAGCCTGATGCGGCAGGAGGAGAGGCTGCAGCGCTGTACGCTGGCTGCAGGGCTGTGCTCTTTGGTGACCATCGTGCTGCTGGAAACAGGTGACCACTCGTTCGCCGCGCCTCTCGCCGCGCCCGCTGCTGCCTGCCGGCGTGCGCGGCTCGGCTGCGTGCTGAGGGATGGGTGTGGCCTTGCCTGTGCGGTGGACGCGAGGCTGAAGGCCCTCGGATTTGGCGCGCAGGCGAGGCGGGCATCGCGGGGCCGCTGGTGTGCATGCTGATCACCAACTACCTCAACCTGCTCGACCAGGCGCGGGCGGCGCTTGCGGTCGCACATGCATGGGTTCTGATAGGGTAGGGTTAGGGCCAATGCATGCAGTCGCACGGCATTTGCTCGACAGGATGCTTTTCGAGCATGCGCTGCGGCAGTGAAGCTTTTGCGCATGTGCTGCGGCGTCTCACCTTACTGTCACTGGCGACAGCAGGTGCGGATCGCCGAGTCGTGGCGGCTGATGGCGCTCATGTACCTGATATACGCCATCCAGGCGCGCCTTGCTGCAGAGCGTGCTGGGCCTCTGAAGGCAGTGCTCCGGGGAACCCAGCAATTGGTGGAGGAAGTGTGACGAGCAGGGCTCGTTGACTTTGCATGTGTACCCGTCTTATGTGGCCCTCCCCGGCGAAAGTGGATGGGGCTGGATGCCGTCAAGCTGGGTGGTGTGCTAGCGTCTGAGCTAGATGGGGTAGCACCTAGGTGATCGGCGGCTGGTCACTGAGCTCGCTATTTTTGCGTGGCCTGGCGGGCGGACAGAAAGGAACCTGAGCTCATGAGTCAGGTCCGCTGCGTGCAGGTGGCCAGCACCACGCTCTTCAAGCCGCGGTTACGGCCCATGCTGGGCCGCATGATGGCAGCCACGCCAGCCGGCGCGTTCGCGGTGGACATGGCGCTCGGTTTTGCGGTGGCGTTCGCGGTGCCCCTGGCGGTGTCCGCGTGCTGGGAGGTGCGCGCTAGGGTAGGCCTACCCCTTACCGTACCCTGCCCTGCTGGGGACCAGCGCGCCGCTCTGCCTATGCCGACAGGCGACAGCGTGTAGCGCAGTGCCTACTTGTCTCCGTAATATTCATGGTCAGCGCGAGGCGCAGAAGCATGGCAAATCCAGCTGCTAGCCCCTGACAGGGTCAAGATTGCATGAGCGGCTTTGGTCGCATGCGTAAAGGGGCCCTCTGCGCATGTCTGACTCGCGATCACTGCGCGCCCTGACCGCTGTCAGTCAGTGATGGTCCTGTTGGCGCACAGGCACGCATGCGCGCCTGGTTCCTGTGCGCGCACCACCGGCCGCTGGCGTGCCTGGGCCCGTTCTGGGCGCGCCTGGCCGGGGCTGCGCACGCGCGCGGCGTGCCATGCTGGCTGCATGCGGGCCGCACGGCAGCCGCGCCCGCGGCGGAGCGCGCGCCGGCGCGCGCGCGCCCTGAGGTCAGCCGTGGCATACGTGAAGCGGCCATCGGCTTGCAGGGAAGTGCGCGTATGCCTGCGGCGGACCCTGGCAGAGCGGGCACGCATGGCTGTCCAGCCATGGGCGTAGAAGGCCCGGGCGTAGGGTTCAGCGGCAAGGGCCCCGGCTTTGCACAGGGAGCGCCCGAAGACGCGTCTGCGGCTGGTGAGGGCGCGGAGTGTGCAGGCCGGGGCGGCCCTGGCCTGCGCAAGGCCCTGAACGGGCACCTGTCGTGTGCCCAAACGCGCAACGGCCAGGCTGCGGCAGTCAGCTAGCCCGCAGAGGCGCGGTAGCAGCTGTGGAGCTTCAGGGCGGCACTGCTAGGCAGGCCGCGTTGCCAGGCGGGCTGCTGAGGCCGGGTCACCATGTGTGCGTCTGCTTGACTTTCTGGGCTTGCGCAGAGCCCTAGCTATGCAATGCATGTGCCAGTCTGGGGGCCTGTGCTGGGTTGACCATGCATGTGCCAGCCTGTGGCAGGACTGTGCAGGCTGCGGCTGAGCGTGCATGCCTCCAGTGGCAGGTGTGCGGCGGCTGGCCCGTCACCGGTGCCAAGAACGCCAATGCAAGGCGGGTATGCTTATAGTTTGTGGGCAGTGTGCAACTAACTGAAGCTGGCTGCTGGTGTCGAGTCAATCAACCTGGTGACGCGGCGCATGGAAGCGGCGTTGCAAACCGTGATCTTCCTACGGATGCCTTGGCAGCGTCTTTGCTGCACCGGTGTGCAATGGGGTTTGTATGCGTCTGGTTACAAATGTGCTGCAAGTGTGCAGTGGGGTGGCAAGGTGCCGTCCGGTCGGTCAGGTGAGTGTCTCGCTGAAGGCTGGAATGTCGTCACAAGGTGGCGTCGTTACGGGTGGCACACTTTGCAGTGTTGCTCTAGGATGAGTGTACCACCCTGTTGCTTTTCAGCATTTGCCCTCCTTTTGCGGTTGCGGCCCCCTGGCTCAGCGAAACCACGACTCACGTGAGGTTGGCTCTGTGCTCGTGCGAGCGCAAACGCCCAACCTCTTCGCTTGCCCGGGGGTGCTGCCTTGACTGCTCGTGTGTGCGCGTCTGGAAGCGGTGTGAAGTTACGCAAGGGTGTTGGTGCTGGTAAAAGGCAATCATGCTTGGCTCTGCAGCGAGTTTTAGGTATGGGGTTGATGTGCGATTATTCATCCGTATGCATGCTAGTACACGTGACACGGATGTGAAGGGTGCAGCAGGCAGGATCCTATGCCCAGCCCTGCGGCCCGGGAGATGTATGTTCAGGCGGCAATGTGTGTGCAGTGTAGCGCACAGCCGTGTATGTGTGTGCGTGAGTGTGTGTGTGGTGTGTGTGTTTGGATTATGACCAAGCAGGTCTGCGACTGTGGCACAGTACTGACGTGTGGCCATCAGATAATACATATCGTACGGTCAAGATTTAATAAAGCTTGCCTGCTTCAGCCACATCTTCCCCGCTTCAAACATGTCACACGCCTCACTGTTATCCACAGCTCAGGCTTTGTCAATGAGTGGCGAGTGAACACAGAGAGAGACATGCATGCACAACACACACAAGCACTTGAGCACGCTGCGCGCTGTGTCCCATTTATGGTCATATTGTTGGGGTAAGCCGGTGCATTGCATGGTTTGCATGCGGCCCGCTTACAGAGTAAGCAAAACACTTGGCTGCATGCTGAGCACGTGCACGTAACTTGCTGCAACGCACCATGCGTCATTCCTTGCAGCAGTGCGACTCTTGCGGAGTTAGCTTGCTTCATCCAGGCATGCCAAGAAAACCGAAATAAATGTAGTTACAAAAAAGAAACCGAATCTAAATACAAAACAGGCTGCATGCTATGTGCCAATGTAGGCACAGTTACACAAACTGTGCTTGATCCCGAGTGGGATCATCCCACTCGTGAACGCGCAGGGGCACCACTAGCCTAGCTGGCTGACACAGGCACATAACTAGTACCCTCCTTCTGTAATACTACCACTGCTCTTACAGTGAGCATTGACAGTGGCATCTAAAGCACCAGGTCCAGCAAGATAGACGTTCAGCAACACAACACTGTAACGAGACAGTGGCATGCAGACGTTGTTATCAAGCCCTGCACACAGGCAGCTGGAAGCGTCCGGTGAGGCCGCGCGCTTAGCATGAGGTCTGGTCATTGCCTGTCTCAGGCGAGTGTTACAGACACCAGCCTGGCTACGCAGGTTACGCCGGCGTCCAGCTGCCAAGCTGTTTTCGCAGGCACCGAGCTTGCCAGCACGCACATGCAGCGCAGTGTCATGTTGCCAGAGCAAGCGCTGATGATGATAGCCAGAGCGTGGAAAGGCCTGCGGCGACATGCAGGCCGATCCCATGGCAGCCGCTGTTTGACGTGAGAGAGCGCGACATGCTATGGAGCAATGAACTGCAGGTGCTTGCTTTCCTTGCAAGCACTTGCTCTTAGTACCTCTCCACATCCTCGTGAGAGGCAGCACGGCAACTGTGCAGGAGCGCCTGGTGGCAACCTTTGCAGGCAAAGAGCTGGGACTGGATGTGGACGAGTTACAGGAGCGGCTTCAAGCACTTGTCGTCCTGCTGCCACCCCTGCGTACGTCCCTTTTCTACCAACATCACACCTGAACCAGCATAAATGCAAGGGCTGCACAGATTCTGCCTGCACTCACGGCACACTGCATAGCCCAGTAACATGCACACGCTGCCTGGCCACCTCAAGTGCTGTGTGCAGGATGCGTCATGCACCGCATCAGGAGCCAGGCAGGGCTGCTATGGCGAAAACCCTACTACTCGTGCGCATGTGCAAGCTGGGACATGCGGCCATGAAGGTTGCATAGCTTGAGCACAGCTCACAGATGATTTGCCTGCCCATGCAGGCACCAGGGCAGCAAGCATGCGGCCTGCCCTGCTGGCAGCGTTGCTGCGCGACTTGAGCGCGGTCGCGCAGCGCCTGGTGCAGTGCCGCGTGCTGCTGCCAGGCGTCGATCCTGCCTTGCTCTTTGTACAGCAGCCGGGACTGCTTCTGCAGGCGCGCATGATAGCCAAGCGTGATTTTACCGGACACAACCATTCTGTGGGCATCCCAATGTTACCCTGGGGGTTGCTTGACTGGCACTTGGCGCCGTACCTCACGTTCCGCGTGCATTGCATGCCCGTGCATGGATCAAGGACAGCTGCACTGCCCGTGAGTTGTTGCAAAGCCTGGGTATATCTCAACACGCTGTGGTGCTCGTGGGATTGTAGAATGTGTTCCTGAGGCTGTGGCCTTGGTTGCCTGGCCTCCATGCAACATCAGCAGTGTCTGAGGGCCACGCGCGGCGCTGGAGTGCAGTGGCGACTGCTGATGCACTGACCTGCTGCATCAGGACGCGGACAAGTTGAAAGCAGACATCGATGCGGTGGCGGGACTGCTGGGCACAAGCAGCGCTGAGGTACAGGCACTAGCGTCTGCACACCCGCGGTCCGCCCTGCTCAGGGAGCGCACGTGACCCATGAGCACGCACTGGATGTTGATCACCACAGTGCGAGCACCAGGAGGCCTTGCCAGGGAAGGGTGGCCTGTCGGCCCATCACGGCACAGCGCATGCACTGCTGCCACCTCAGTGGTCTGAGCTTCACAGCACTATGGTCTGCTCACGCACCGCAGCATGCCATTGGGCTGGGCCAGTTGCAGATGAGCATGGCAGACGCATATGCGGTGGTACTCAAGTACATGACCTCCTGGGTGATCACTCACTGCGGCTTGTCTTTGGAGGAATACCGCTGCAGCTGGCGCTCTGTCACTTTGACTTGCTGCAAGGTGCATGGAAGGGCTCCTAGCATCACTTAGCTGAGAGATGAACTTCCGCAAATGACTGTGAAGAGGCGTGCAGGTTGTTGGACCGGGAGGCTGTTGTTGAGGTGCTCGCAGACCTGCAGCGCTACGTGCCGCAGCAGGACCCGCGTCAGACGCTGCTGGGTGACCCAACGTGGATACTGCGGCTAGAGAGGCGCGCCCTGGGCATGCATGGTGCATGGGCACATGGGACGTCCCTCCCAAAGTTTGGGGGATGGCGTCCTGCCAATGAGATCCACGCAATTGCAGGGCTTCTCCAGTGTCTCCGGCTTATCTTTACATGTCTAAAACATTTTGGCTCGGCATTGGGACTGGCCCTTTGCACACATGCGAGTGTCACACGGCGTCAGTCACTGTTCACAAACTCTGAAGGTTGCAAATTGCGCCAGATTCTGACACAATTGCAAGGGATCAGGTGTTAGGTGTATGGTTCACCTCGTTCTTAAACCTCGCCAGAGAGTGAGTGACGTACACTAATAGACCCGCACCCCTTATCACACGGTGTGCATGCTGGTCGTACCGCAAAGCGCTCATGTCTCTGCCTGCAGGGGACCAAGGAGGCTTGGTCCGCATCCAGATGATGCGTGCTAGGGCGTGCAGCCTTGTCTTGCTGCTGCTGGTGAGGCCTGCTGGGCTGCAACATGCAGGGGTGCCAAGCGGCTGGGTCCGTCTCCGGACGAAGAGTGTTAGTTGGGTTTGCGGCCCTGCATGCCCAGCTTGGTGCGCTTCCTGCCACGAGTGCACCAGGAGTGTGGTGGCAAGCCTGTATGGTCACTGCCGTGCATGCTCACTGCTCTGAAGCCCGGCTTTTGACAGAGCCAAAACGGGAATGACCTGGAGGTGGAACACGCGGTGAGAGCTTCTGGAGTGGAGGAAGATTTCAAGCGTGTGCAACAGCGAGACTGCTTGCCCCAGTCCCAGGGCAGCGGGGGGGCATGTCTGCCAGGCCCGCATTGAAAACGGGTGCTGCATCGTGTCAGCCTTTGCCACTGCTACAAACCTTCATCTCGCTTGGGCGCTGACCAGACAACTAGAGTATCATGCTTAAAGCAATGAAGCTGCGGCGGAACAAACACCGGAGGGACACACATGGCTGCAATCACGCGACTGTGCATTCAGCGACATTCAGCGCGCACAACCAAAGCGTCAGCAGCTTGGAAATGCATTTCACAAAACAGGGTGAGCCCAATGCGCAGGTGGCCGGCATAGCTCAGTATGGCACAGGTGTGGTAATGCTACAGGACCCTCACAGCCACCCGACAAAGCGCACACGCCGGGGCACCTCCGCACCCTAGCCGACGCATGCGCATGTCTGCGTGGAGGCAGATACAGCACGCCTGTTGCAGCTGCGCGCATCTCACCTCCCTCTAACCCTCCCTACAGCACTCCCTTACCACCGCCACTCCTGTACGCTACCCCGGCGGCTACACCTAACAGCGGGTTGCTCGCAGCCGCCGCCGCGCTTTGCGGCACCCCTGCACGCCCGTCATTTAACGCCCTACGCCTGCGCCAGCGGCTCTGGCTGCAGGACGCCGGTCATCGCCGCCGCGCGCGCGCTCCGCGCGTGCGCGCGCGCTGCCGCGGACGCGGCCCCGTCGCGCCCCGGCCGGCTCGCGTTGTGCGCTGTATCCCTCCACGTCTCGGCCCACGCCTGCGCCGCACTCGCAATGGGGCTCACAACCCGCCCGCATGCTGCCGGACGCCGGGTGTGCGCTGGCCGACACACACACGCTTCATCCATCACTTCGGGCCTGACGCTGCCGGAGCGGGCTGCAGATGCTCCTGCCATCGCGCGGCGCAAACGGTCCGCGCTCGCACACAGTGCGCCAAGCTATGCAGTGGCCGCCTGCAGCCGTCAGCAGCACAGGTAACAGGCCGGGCCCGCGGCAGGGCAGCGCGGCCGGGGGCGGCGGGCGCGGGCGCGCGCCTGCAGCCGCTCGTCCAGGGTGCCGGCCGACGGCCCGGCGCCGCGCGGCCCGGCGCGCGCGTGCGCGGCGGCCGCCGCGGCCGCGGCCGAGCCCGCAATCGGCAGCGGGTGCGCCTCGGTGTTGAACACAAACTGGTCCAGCGGCAGCAGCGGCGGGTCGGAGTCGTCGAGGAGCAGGAAGAGGTACTTGAGCGTCTCGGCCAGCCAGAACGACTCCATCTTGTCGCGCTGCGGCGGCGGCACCTGCGCGCGGCCGGCGGCGCGCGCTCAGGCGCGGCCCCTCTGCCCAGCCTTGTCCAGCAGATTGTGTAGAATTCGTCTAGTCGCGCTGCGGCGGCGGCACCTGCGCGGCCGGCGGCGCGCGCTCAGGCGCGGCCCCTCTGCCCAGCCTTGTCCAGCAGATTGTGTGGAGTTCGTCTAGTCGCGCTGCGGCGGCGGCACCTGCGCGGCCGGCAGCGCGCGCTCAGGCGCGGCCCCTCTGCCCAGCCTTGTCCAGCAGATTATGGGATTACGTAAAATTCGTCTAGTCGCGCTGCGGCGGCGGCACCTGCGGCCGACGGCGCATGCTCAGGCGCGGCCCGCCCACCACGTGATGGAGGTCCATCCAAGTTCTGCCGGCCTTGTCCGGCAGGCTTGTGTGATGCAAGGGCCTCCACCTCGTCGCGCTGCGGCGGCCGCGCCTGCGGCTGGCGGGGCGCGAGCAGGCGCGGCCAGCCACCGCGCAATGGGTCTACGCAACACTCTACCCAGCCATACTCAGTGAAGTACGGGGCGAGAAACAGACCGCAGAACGCGCGCGCACCGTGAGCACGCTCTCCAGGTTGGTAAAGCCGCCGGTCGGCACGCGACAGAAGCGGTGCCAGGCGCGGAACATGTGCCAGCCCCACTCGCGGTAGCGCGCGTCGCTGGTGACGCGCCACAGCACAAACAGCGACTCCACGGCCTCCGGCCGCAGCAGGTTGTGCGAGTCCTGCCGCCAGCGCGCGCTCTCGCTGTCACGCCTCCAAGCGTTTGCATGAAGCCTAGCGCCAGTGTGTGCAACTGTATCAGGGCGATGTTGGCAGGGCACCGAGCTGAGTGTGTGTGTTGCAAAGCAGGCATAAATTGCAGGGCGCACTGCAAAACCACAAATGCCAAGACCCCTGCCACGGGCGGCCAGGTCCCCGGCCGGCCGTTAAAGCAGCGCCCCGCGCCAGGGCGCCGGGCCGCCGCGGGGGCGGCGGCGCGCGGGCTGCGCGCCTGCGGCTTGACGGTGAAGTCGCCGCCGCCGGCGTCGCCCGCGTGGCGGTCGGGGAGCGCGTCGCCGTCGCCGCGCGGCGTAAAGAAGGCGATCTCGGGCGCCAGGCCGGCTGGCGTGCGGCGGTAGAGCTCGTTGCACGTTGCCATGAGCTCGCGTGCGAGGTCCAGGTCGCCCGGCTCGCCGGGCGCGGCGGTGCTGACGCCGTGCAGGTGGCCCAGCGCCAGCAGGCCTGCGCGCGCGCGCGGCGCCTCATACGGCAGGTTTCAGACACTTCCGCCAGGCTGCGCCGCGAAAAAGTGCCGGCGGTGCACCAGCGCAGCGTCAGAGCTCCCTCGGGCTGGTGCACGGGCGGAACCGACGCCAGCATGGAGGCGCACCAGCGTCAGCAGGCCTGCGGAGCCACACTCTGCTTTCGCTGCAGTTTCGTGAGGTGCCTGGACCGGGCGGCGCACGCCGCGCAGGCAGCGGGCGCGTGAGGGTTGGGGTAGGGATAGGGCTAGGTCCCCCCACCCGGCAGGAAGCAGACCAGGTGGTCCATCTTGTGCACGAGCGTGCCGCCGTGCAGCTCCGCGACGTACAGTAGCCCGCCGCCGCGCCCGCCGGTCGTCGCGGTGCGCTGCAGCAGCCGCTCGCGCACGCCGCGCATCGCCTCCTTGTACCCCCTGCGTCGGTGCAGGGTTCGTCAGGGTTAGGTCAGGGTTGGGTGAGGGCGAGGCCAGGTGGGCGGACGTTGACAGCAATGCGCGACAGGCTGCAGCCACGATGCGCTGCGTTGTGGCCGCAACGCGACGCGTCGCAGCCGCGCACCCCCGCTGCGCGCGCCTTGTTGCGTGACCCTGCGTGACTGCTGGCAGGCAGCCTGCTTGGCTCAGCACATCCCTGAGCAGCCGGTCGGGTGGCAGGCGCGCGCCACACATTCCTCGTCCGCTCGACCCCACATCCCTCGTGCGCCTGACCCTACACCCCCTCGCGGGTCGCGCGCGCGCCTGAGCAGCGCGGGCTGCGCCTTGCCGCCCAGGATCCACTGCTTCAGCAGGTACTCGTAGTAGCTGTCGCCGCGCGCGCCCAGCGTCACCAGCCCGCCGCCCAGCGCGCCCGTGGCGGGGTCCACGTAGATCGGCGCCAGGCCGTCGGTGCGCCCCGGCAGGCCCAGCACCGTCTGCACCGCCGCCAGCGCCGGCGCCTCCAGCCCGCGCTCGCCTGCGCGGGCCGAGTTTTTATAAGGATTTCCCAGCTGAATTCTGTTGGATTGCAAATAGCAGACTTTGCTTTGCAAGCATGGAAAGTTACGGAAGGTAGGGGCATGGAAACCCAGGGTCTGTGTGGGCTCCGTTGTCTGGACAGGCCGCGCTTGCGCGGCGCCGCACGCATGCGCGCACGCGCACACCCGGCAGCGCCGCCCATGCCAGCAGCGCGCCATTCGCCGCCGTCCCGGCCTCGGCCGACATGCAAGCGCGCTCCAGGCCAGGCTCTGCTCATGTCACACCAGCGCGCCCGGACCAGCCGCGCGGAGGGCGCGCGCGGGCAGCTATGACACAAACCTGATTCTACCCTAACCTGGCATCCGGGGCGCCAGGAGGGCGCGCGCCGGCGGCCTGCGCGAGCGTGGCGAACTCGAGCGACAGCGTCGTCGCCTCCGACAGCGAGCTAAATACGGTCCACTCGGGCTGGCGCGTGTCATGGGTGCGCAGGTTGACGTCGGAGAAGGGGATGCCTGCGCGCGCGTCAGCGTGCGCGTGGGGATCAGCAGGCCGCAATCTCACGCCGCCGCAGAGGCGCTGCATTGCATTGACATCTCGCTTTGGCGCATCCGCAAATTCGGACGTCTGCCGTGCGCCGCACCTGAGGCCGACTGAAAGGCGGCCGACAGGCGCAGCCCCAGGTCGACCGCTCGGAACAGGAACTCCTGCGCGCGCGCGGTCGCCCCAGTTCTGCGCCCGGGGTGTGCAGGAGCTGGGAGCCGCCTATGACGCAGGCTGCACGGAGCCTGACACCCTGCATCAGGCGCAGGGCAGCCCAGGGCACGCTCCTCCGCATGGAGCAACGGAGCCTGTGCCACGCCCGGGCCTGCGGGAAGAGGGCCCGGGGCAGCTGGCTGGCCGCGGCGCGCCCAAAGCATGGCGCAGCCACGTGTTAGACAACCCGTGCAAGCACGGTCAGCCTGCGGCCCAGGGTGGCGCTCGCGGCGCCGCGGCGCACCGGGTCGCCCGGCGACAGCAGGAACGCCGACAGCAGGCCGCCGAGTACGCGGATGGTCGCCTCAAACGTGTTCACAAACTCATCGTTATCCGTGGTGAGCCCCTCGGCAACCCAGGCGCGCGCCTGCGCGCTGCGTCGCAGCTCTGGGGGGCTCCGAAGGGGGTCCAGTGACAGAGCGAGCGCCGCCCGGCGCCGTGCCGCCGCTGCGCATGCCGGGGGCGACTCGCAAGCACTCCTGACGCCGCTGCGCATGTTGGGGTGAGTCGCAAGCGCGCCGGGCGAGATGTGCAGGGAGGCGAGGCGCGGACGTGGATGGCAGCTGGCTCACGGCGGGTCGCTCCTACCTCAGGCAGAGGCAGGTTGTTGTAGGATAGGGTACTTTCTGGGTCAGGGTAGGGCGGCACGCGCCTCCTCGAACTCGCGCTCCAGGCCGGCCAGCAGCAGCGTGTCTAGGCAGTCAGCGAGCGTGAGGCCCAGGTCGAACCACCTGCTGCCGGACCGGCTGAGCGGGTGCAGCTCGTCCTGGCCCCATGCGTGCTCCCTGCCCCGCGCGCGCGCTGCAGGCTCAGCCCGCCCTAATTAGGGTAGTGTTAGAGCAGAGTGCGCTGCCAGAGCGGCCGCAGCTCATCCTGGTCCCACGCGTGCTCCCTGCGCGCGCGTGCCTCAGGCTCGCCGCAGGCTCAGCCCGCCCTGGTTAGAATTGGGTCAGGGTAGAGTGCGCTGCCAGAGCGGCCGCAGCTCGTCCTTGCCCCATGCGTACTCCCTGCCCCGCGCGCCGCTGCGGTCTAAATCCTGAAAATACCTTGTCTATCATGGTTGAAATAGCTAGCTAGCGGGCTCAGCCCGGCCCGGCCGTAACACAGCGTGCAGCGGCCGCGCCGCCGCAGCGCGCGCGGCTCTTCCGGACCAGCGCGCTCCCCAGGAGAGGCGCCTCACCATGGCGGGCTGCATACTGTGACGGTACAATGGGCGGCCTTCCCAGCAGACTGGGGATTGCAGCCGGGATCCGCAAGGCAGGAGACCTTGGTCAGGCTGCTGTGCTAGGTTGACCTTTAAGTCTTCAATTAGTGTCACCCAAATCAGCAAGTGCGACCGCAACACGCGGGTGTGCTGCCCGACCTGCTCCCGAACTCCACAGGCGGGGGCTGCGAGGCGCGCTTCAGAAGCGCCGTACAGCAATCGGCCTCCGGGGAGGCCGCTGGGCCGCGCGCCTGTAGCCCTGCCAGGACCAGCGGATGGCGTCGCGCACGTGCTCCTGGCGCGCGGCCGCCTCCGTCGCGCAGCCCAGGTCGTCGCCTGTGCAGGGTCAGCGTCAGTGTGTCACGCGCGCGCGCAGGGCCTCTGTGCGTGAGGGCGCAGGGTGGGGCAAGGGCTAGGGCAGGCCCGGGCGCGGCGGGAGCGGGAAGCCGCCTGCTGTGTTAGACACGGAAAATGAGCCCCCACGGATGGCCAGCCTGGTGGAGGTGGCAGCCACGCCGCTTTAGTGCATATGAATTTAAAGCAGAGGCTGAGAGGCGAACTGAGACGTACCACAATGGTGAAGATAAGGCTAGGTCCCTCGCCCTACAATGCAGGGCTGCCGGCAGGGCGCGCCTGGCTGGCACGCGGCCGGCCCCTCGCAAATGGCGGCCATGCGGCAGCGCATGCTGTCGTCGTCCTCATCGGTGCCGCCGCCGCCGCCGCCGCCCCCGCGCCCCGCACCCGTCCCTGCCTCCAGCCCATCGCCGCCGGCGCGCTCCCGCCGCCCCGCCGCCGCGCCGACCGCCCGGGGCCTGATGCCGTCCAGCAACACCGGCAGGGCGGCCTGGCCGGCCGCGGTCGCACGCGCGGCCCTGTGCCGCGCCGCCTCCGCATCGCCCACGCCCGCCGCGCCCTCGGCCGCCGCCGCGCCGCCCGCAGCCGCGCCGCCTTCGCCACCGGCGCCCGCCGACGCGCCGCCTGCGCCGCCCTCATCGGCGTGGCCGCCGCCGGCGCTCCCGCCGGCTGCGTCCGCGCCCTCAGCTCCGCCCTCGAGATCAACCCCGGCCGCAGCGCCGTCGCCCGCGCCGGCGGCCCCCGCCTCCGCCGCCCGCCGGCGCTCGACCGCCGCCGAGTCCTGCACCTGCGGCAGCGCCTCGCCGCCCGCGCCCGCGCCGGAAATCGCGCCCGCGTCAAACCCTGCACCTGACCCTAAACCTGCCGCGCCACCGGCGTGGTACGCGCCGTGGCCCTCCTGCGCGGCCGCCGCGCCGAGCTTGGCGGCGGCCTCCGCGGCCTCGGCGCGCAGCGCCCCCATTGCCCCCGCGCCCGCCGCGGCACCGTCGCGCCCGCTGGCGTTGCCCGCGGCGCCGGCCGCCTGCGCCGGCGACGGCGTCGGCAGCTCCCCGCGCTGGAACGTCCAGTCGCCGAACGTGCCCAGATTGAGGTGCAGGTCGGCCGTCAGCGCGGCAAACCACTCCTCCAGCCCGGCGCGCTGCGCGTCGCCGGACGCCGACCCGCCCGGGTCGCCCGGGCCATCCGGGTCGCCGCCGCCGACGCGGCCAGCGTACAGCGCGAGCAGCCGCCCACGGTCAAACCCGCCGCCCAGCAGCCCGGACGCGCCGGGCACGAGCCCGGCGAGCGCGCCGCGCAGCGGCGCGGCCCTCCCGCTGCTGCCGCCGCCGCCGCCGCCGCTGCGCTGCGCGCGCATGTCCGCCAGCGCTGCGCCAAGCGCCTCCACCTCGCGGCGCAGCCGGCGCACGCGCTCCAGCGCGAGGCCCTCGCGCCAGGTCGCGTCGCTGACCTGCGACCGCGCGCCGCCGCTGTCACCCTGACCCTACCCTATACGAACCCACCACCGGCACTGTATAGTAACCACTGTCAGCACAACAGAGCACTGCAAAGGCACCTCTGTCAGGGCCTCCGCCACGGGCAGAGACACCTCGCTGCCGCGCCCATGTTGCGCTGCACGCCATGCTCGTTCCTATCCGTTCTGCGGCAATGCGCGCAGGCGCGGCGGACGGGACCGGCACCTGCTCTAGCGCCTTGTCCAGCGCGCTGCGCACGCCCGCCAGCTCCACCGCCCGATCTTTCTCCTGCAGGGATGTACCCTATATAGGGCACAGGCTTAAGGTTACCCTACCCCTGTACAAGGGCGCCGGCTGAGTGCCGTGTCGCGACACGCACGCGACCGCCAGGCATGCAGCGGCGTCGCTTGCGCGGGCGCGGCGGGGCCGCGCGTCGCCGCACCATGAACGCGCGCAGGCGCTCGCGCTGCGAGGCGTCGCCCGCGGCCAGCGCCGCCGCCTGCCGCTCGCCGTGCAGCTCTGAGATGCGGTCGGAGTCCGCCTGCGCGGTCCGCAGCCGCTCCTGCTTGTCCCGCACCTCGCCCTGCGCGCCGCGCGCCTTTGTCGGCAGGCCGAGCGCGCCGGCGCGCCTTTGTCGGCGTGCAGCGTCGGCCGGCCGAGCGCGCTGGTGTGGTTGCGCACGCCGCAGCAGCGCACATGCTATCTGCGTGTCGCTGCAGCACACTGCCAGAGCTACCGCTCGCCTTACACCTCACCCTCTCGCCGTGTCGGCGGGGCGCTCGCGCAAATTGCAGCGGCGTGCATGTCACTTGCCTGGCTGATGTTGCACGCCTGCAGAGCTCCTGCCAGCACTTGTCAGCACTGCTCAACACAATGTATATCCTCAACAGGCGCCGGCGATCGGCCGCATCCCCACAGCACGCTGACCGTGCAGCCGGCCGCAGGCGTGCGGCCGAGCGCGTTGCAGGGCCGGCGTCCGGGCGCGCCTTGATGCCCTGCCAGTTGCGGAAAATGGGCTGCAGCTCCGACAGCGTCTGCAGCCGCTCGGCCTCCGCGCGCTGGATGAGCAGGTCCAGGTCGCCCTGGTAGCGCGGCGAGCCCTGCCACGAAAAAATATAGGGTTAGGGCATGGCTAGGGCAGCACCGCCCAAGGCGCTGTGGCATTTGTGCTTTTATTCACGCTCCGCGGTGACGATCCGCGCGCGCACGCTCAGGCCCGATCGCAGTGTTCGGGACAGCCCCAGGACGGCGGACGCGTCAGGAGGCAGCGCAGCACAGGGCCGCACCCGATGCATGTGCGGCCCCTGGCGGCCCGGCAGCGGCGCCCAGCCGAACAGGAACGCAAAGCACCTGCGCCGGCCCGCCCAGCATGGACAAGAGTCATCCATCCGAGCTGCACGCCCTGCATGACAGTTTCATGTCGTCGCCGCAGCACAGGCTGGGGCAGTCTGCGAGGCACCCATCCGAGCCGCATGCCCTGCATGTCATTTTCACGCCGTCGCTGCAGCACAGACTGGGGCAGTCTGCAAGCACAGTACAAGCAAGCGATGTAGGCAGCAAGCCACAAGAGCGTGGGAGTTGGGACTGCGGGAGGGCGCGCCCGCAGGTCAGCAGCGCGAGCGGGATCATCCACCGCCATCGCCCCGGCTGCAGCAGCACCAGCCGCGCCAGCCGCACGATGCCCTGCTGCCGCGGCGCACACGGCACATGAACAGGGGCGGTGGCTCGCACGACCAGCGCGCCGCGCGGGCACGCAGACGCAGCCTGTGGGCCTCAGCGGCGGTCACCCAGTATCTGTGCTGCTGTGCAGTGCTCCTCTCCCTCCACAAACCGCCTTGAATGACAGCCATGGCACCCCACTTGCACCAGGCTTGTTCACGGAAGGGTAACGAGGCTCCACGGCCCTTGCTGGACAGTCCTGTGGCCCCTGCGTGTGCGGGGACTACGAGCAGCCTCCCACCCCATTAAGCCTGACCGCACCACGCTGAACTATTTGAGGGGGCCACTTGCAGGAGAGCTGACTCCACTACAGAGTGTGAGCCTGCGGCAGGCAAGCCCCCGCCGCCAACGCCCTGCTCCATGTATGCCACCGGCCTCTCGCGGGCCTGCACCGCTGGGCGTCATACTGGGCCCTCTGCCGCAGAGCAGCCCCTGAGCCGTGCCGGGCGCGGCAAGCACAGTGCACCGGCCTTCGCCGCCGGGGCGCGCCTGCTGCGGCCTCTTCGCCCTGGAGCCGCTGGCTGCCCGCGGGCTGACACGGTCCTCCGCGGGCCTCGGCGCGCCTGGCGCGGACGGGGTTGGCTGTGGTGCTCGGGGTTGCTTGGGGTGCGTGAGGTACGCTATTGAACGAGCCGGGCTGCAGAAACACAAGGATGCCAAACACACGGTGTGGTGTCTCAGAGCGGCACAGCGGCACTGCCAGAGGCACTACCGGGACCAGAGTCACACTGGCCAGTGCGACACAGGTAAACAAAAGCTATGCAGTGCTGCGGAGCAGGCGAGCCAGGGAGCAACAACCTCCATTGACAGGTTTGGCGGGATGCGGCGCATGTGCAGACACGGTGGTGATCTCTGTGTGGCCTGGGGGGCACCGCGAAGCTGCACGCACGCACCAGGCAGGAAGCCAGATCCGCGGTGCATCAAACGCTGCGCGCTGCCGGGCCGGCTGCGCAAAGACTGCGCATCCAGAATACTGCTATGTCACAGCACTGGGCGTGCCATAGAATGACGCACTACGCTTTGCGGAGGCTGGTTACTGGACTATTGCCTGTGGCTAAATCCTACAGATGCGCCGAGCAACCCATCACGCGCAGAGGGTGGTCTGCTACAGTGTCCTCAGAGTGGGCCCGCTCGATCAAGGCGTGCAATGTAGCCATAGGCAACAGCTGCTACACCCGCTTGGCGCCCAATGCTTACTCACTCCAATGAGGGACTTTCCCCTCGACACATTTCGGCCTCCTGCATCGTTGCATGACTGCATTGCATTGTTGCTGCGCTGCCGCTGCATGGAGCACCTGTCTATGCATGAGCAGGTGACAGGCGCAACCGCCGCTTGCGCGTTACACAGCGCCTGTGAGCATGAGGGTTGCTGAAGCAGCTCTCAGCACTTTACAGAGCATGCATCGCATGGGCCGAGGAAGTGCTATGTGGTGCCAGCTTAGTGGCACGCTGTGCACTGCTACCGTGCCGCCGACGCCGGCCTGGAGCCCGCTCAGCTGGTGCACACCGCTCTGTCGCGGCGTCTGCACGTCCGCGCGCGCTGAGCAGCAGGGCATGGGCGGCGTGGCGAGCGGCACTCCGCAAATATTTGACAGGCACGCGACTCCTGCCCACAAGGCAAACCACTACGTGAAATGCAGACTGCACTTCCATAACTCTGCTGTATGCCAAACACACCTGGACGCGAACGTGCAGTTAGCGCTTCTCTCTGCCAGCCGTCTGCATGAATATAGTGAACGCATGCTTGTTGTACGAGCAGCGAGTGCGCTGCGTGCGTATGAGCACCAAGCTCACTGCAGGCAGCTGAAGCAGGCGCACCGCGACCGCGCGGCGCACCTGCAGGCCGACGACGACCCGTTGCTGGTGCGCCCTGTGGCTGCACAGGCTGAAAGTGAGCCTGCTGAGGGGCTCGGCAGAAAAGTAGGGAGGCCGCCCGCGCCGGACACGCCCGGGGCAGGTTGCTGCGCGCCTGCGGCGCCCCCGCATGGAGTGCAGCAGAGGCCAGGCTCCCAGCAACAGGCGGTGGCAACCTTAGACCTCTGTCGTAATACAAACACTGGTACTGTAGTCCTTGATACTGCGCGCCCCCCCTTCCTCTCCCCCAGGCCCCAGGCCTTCAAGCTTGCAGCAGCGCACGCTGTAGAGCTTTATAAAAACCACAGACATACTGTGCCCCAGGGCGAGGTGGTGGACCGGCTGCTGGACCGCTTGGAGGACGTGCGGCGCGGCTTCCCCGTCGCGGCGGTCGTCGGCGGCGCGGCGGCGGCCGCGGCCGCGCGGCTGACAGGCGGGCGCGCGGGCGTGGCGCGCCTGCTGCACGTCGACGACTCGCCGGGCATGCTCGCGCGCGCGGCGCGCCTGCAGCAGGTGAGCGGGGGCGCTGCAGCAATGGGGAGCCTGAGGTCGGGCTGCGCTGCTCCGCATGCTGCCGTGGCAAGCTCCGCAACAGGTGTTGAGCTTGCTGATGACATTGCATGGGTGGAGCCTGCCCTTAAAACATGCAAGAGGTGTTGTAACGCGTTGGTGGCAGAGCATGCGCTACAGCAGGCAGCCTTACATGAGTGACTTGGTCCTGCTGTGCTGCATTGAATCGGCAGAGCCTATGCAGTGCCGTCATGGTTTCCCAATGCCTTACGCGTCAAATGTCAGGCTACTGGGCCGCTAGGTGAGGTGCACGGCTCAGTGCCTTCTTGGTGGAGGAGGCTAACGGGTGCGCGTGTCCGCGGGGCTGGCGATGGAGGCTTCAGAGGCGCGCGGGACAGCATGGCCGAAGGTGCGTCTCCAAGCTCTTTGTGTTACACTTCTGGAGCCTGTCACCCCGCCAGTGTGGTACGCTCAGTTTATGTAGCTGGAGTCCAGGGCCCATACAGACCTGGAGCAAATTAAGATTGAAGCTGGCGCGTGGGCAGGTAGAGTACATCCTGGGAGAGGAGGAGTTTCTGCCGCTGCGGGAGAAGAGCGTCGACTGTGCGCCCCTACGCCGCCTGTGAGCATACACAGCAGCATCTGCTTTGGTAAGAGTGCATGCACGGAGCCCACAGGTCGTGCGTGTACTTGCAGACCCGTGCTGTATTCACCACCCACCTAAGCGCAGTGACCTTGCTGTTGTGCACGGCAGGCAGGGGGCAAATGTGACATCTTGGTCGTGCTCTCAAAACTCTACACTCACGTCTCAGCTCTTCCTCGTGCTGAGCCGCGCGTCTGTGTGAACGCTTGACTGCAAGAGGACACGGCCCGCGGCAGCAGGTGCGACATTGACGCCACGCGCGGCCGCGCGTGCAGTGATCATCAGCGCGCTCAGCCTGCACTGGGTGAATGACCTACCGGTGGGCGGCGCCCCGCTTGGCCCACCCTGTCCTACATCCAACCCCCTGGCTTGCCCCTTGCAGGTGGTGAGCCGACTCGTGTTGAGGGGTGTGGGCGCCGTACAAAATGTGCATGCTGTGACCGCGCTACTTGTTTGATGGCATGAACATGAGCTGGCAGCTGCCTACGCAGCAGCTCAGGGCCTGTCTGCGCGGCACCAGGGTGAGGCGCTGCCACTGCCGCCTTCACCCTGTCCCTGGGACGTCAAGCCCCCGTCGGCCTGCGGCGAAGAAGCGCCTTTGGTGCTTAGTGTACGGCTTCCTATTCTTGGCGGCATGCAAGAGGCATTGCCTGCGGCTGTAAACATGGAAGCACAGCAATGCTTGGGCCGCTGAACAGCTCCGCGCTTGTGAAGCCCGGGCCTGGGGCTACACGCGGCCCGACAGACCGGGTAGGGTTATACAGGGTAGCTCCTGTATCCGGGGCTGGGGATGGCGGGCTGAGGTGGGTGCAGAGGCAGCGAGGCAGGCCTGCGCCAGGTTCGGCAGCGTCTGAGGAGCAGCCGGTTGGCCGCTCTGAGCGTAGCCGCGTGGGCGGCGGCAGGGCGCGATGCTGCAGTGCCGCCGCGCGCTCAAGCCAGACGGCCTCTTCCTGTCGGCGCTCTGGGGCGGCAACACGCTGCAGGTGCCCGCAGATCGCGTCTGGGTTTAAAACTGGCATTCACTGTTAGACATGTTTGCCAGCTCATGGCGTCAGACCCTCTTTGGCAGGTCTGCTTGAGGCGCGGCATCCGGGGGTGCCCATGCGGCTGGCAGCCACGCCGCGGCAAAGTAGCAGCACACCTGGTTGGAGTGCGGGCTGCAGCATGATCTCCGGAGCGTTGCATGAATATCGTTTAAGCGCTGCGGCCCCGCCTGCGCACGGATGCGTACAAGGTGTTCCGGAGGTGCCCACAGGTAATTACAGATGATGATATATTCATCGTGAAAATAATATGTCGAGAGCTTGCGCGGGAGCGCGCAGGAGCTGCGCATTGCGCACTCGCTGGCCGAGCAGGAGGTGGAGGGCGGCCTGTCGCCGCGCATCTCGCCTATGGTGCAGGTGTGAGGGCCTGCACGCCTGCCTGGCCGCTGGCGCATGGCTCGCATGCTCCATCATCCGCCCGCGCTGGGCTAGCCGCGATGCATGCTGCATCGCAGGCCTGACAGGCGTCTGCTAGAGTTTGCATGTTGGCATGAGAGACGCATGCAGGAAATTCGCCCTTTTCACCCTGTTTCATCATGCGCTGGTGTTTCTGTTCTGGCACGGCGCCTGGCGCACGGGGTTTGGCAAAGCTGGGGGCGCGCCGCGCCGCGCAGGTGCGCGACGCGGGCAACCTGCTGACGCGCGCGGGGCTCAGCATCCCGGCGGTTGACGTGGACGAGCTGACCGTGCATTACCGCCAGCCGGCCGAGCTGGTCGCCCACCTGCGGTGCGCAACTATGACGGCATATTGAAGAGAGGCGAGCAAGCAATGTTTTTGCTTATCAAGGGGAAGGATCCTCCTATTGCTTGCACCGAAAGGGAAAGCTAATGCCCTCTGGCCAGGGGTCTGACTGGCCCCGTCTCATGCTCGGCGCACCTCGTGTGGCTCACTTGCGTGAGGCGTGACAGCAGGCAAGGGCGTGTCTGTTTGGTGAGACAGACATGCCCTCATTACCGAGGCGTCTTCAAGCTACGACATAACACAGTTTACAGAGAAATCACACATCAGAAGCGTTCCGCAGGCTGAAGGGCGCCATGTCCTGGGCGCGGCAGGGCCATGGCGGAGGGCAACGCAGTGCAGCAGCGGCGGCCAACAGTGCGGCGCGCGACCGCGGCGGCCGCCGACCGCATCTACCGCGACAAGTTTGCCTCGGAGGACGGGTCCACGGTGCCTGCCACTTTCGAGGCGCGCGCTCCAAGTGCAAGCTCACCTTGCGTTTGAGTGTATGCGCCGCGTGCGGCTTGCCAGGCTGTTGCTCACACGTTCACTTCCTGCTAGTAACACCTGTCAGGGGCATGTAGGGCTGTTAGTGCTGGCGGGTGCAGGCTGCACATGTCGCATATGGCTGTCCTACCACACAACTTGTGTGTTGTGCCGTGAGGCGCGAAGGACCAGATGGAGGTGCATCAGGGCGCCAGCTGCACATGAAAATTTTCTGTATCTAATGGTGTAAACAGTGCACAGTGGAATGAGCGTATGCGACGGGGGCAGGTGATATATATGACTGGCTGGGCGCCCGACGCGTCGCACTCGGCCGCGATGCGGCGCGGCTCGGCCACCGTGAAGCTGGAGGACCTGGCAGAGCTGCAGCGGCAGCGCGATCGCGCCGGCGAGGGCCATAAGCCTAGCTCCTAGGGCCATTAGCCTAGCTCATAGAGCCATGAACCCAGGGCCATAAACCTAGCCCAATGATGGGATTAGGTTGGGGGGCTGACGGGGCTGCAGCGGCAGCGTGTCCACGCATGTGCTGGCGCTGACACTGGCAATGTGGTAGGGGTGTTGATACGCGCAGCACCTTGTTGCTGAATCTGTAAAACAGGCACCTCCTTGAAACGTAGTGCAGTCCTGTATCACGTTTTAGATAGGGGACAGTGACAGGCCATCTGGGGAACAGGGCATGCTTCGAAAATAGATGTTGAGGTGCAAACGCAGGCAGGGCATGCATTGCTGAGGGCGTGAGCGCGCAAGGAGCGCCTTCTGCCGCAGGGTGCTGCAACGCATGGACATGGCCGATGCCGTGATTGTGGGCTCCTCATGATTCCGTAAGGCCTTGCTTTTTTAATTTAAGCCCTTATGTAAGCAGAAGCAGTACTGCAACAACGTCTAGTGTGCTTTCTGCCCGTTCGTAACTGTGGCGCCAGAGCCCAGCGCAGCGCAACACCGCTACGCAGGGCCTGGCGGCTGCGCGCCGGGCGACGCGCGCGCTAGCGCCGCCAGCCGCAAGAGCACCTCCTGCGCGCCCAGGGCGGGCGCGGCGCCGCCGGTGGGCGGCGCGGCGTCCAGGCCGCACAGGCGCTGGGCCCACCTGCACGCAGGGTGTAGGGTTTCAATCCAAGCAACTGGGTACGCTGAGTGCGCACCAACGCTGTGGCAAGGCAGCACTGGCTGCACGCCTTTGCGGCATCAGCACAAGGTGCTGTAAGCAGCACACGCCCATCAAGCCCATGCGGCCAGCCTGTCACGGCCTTGCTGCCAGGCACCAGCAGACTGGATGGACAGCCGCTTCAGCGATGCGCCGATGCTGCCCGCGCCCCATCGCACAGCGGCTGTGAGGCGGCCCACGCGTGCTCCCACCTGTACGGGCGGCCGGCGCCGAGTGCGCCCCAGTCCACGGCGCTGCCGGGCGCCGCGGCGGCGGCAGCAGCCGCCGTGGCCGCGCCGGGCGCGCAGCCGCCGCCGTCGCCGGGCGCGAGCGCGCGCAGCGCGGCGTCATGGCCCGCGCCGTCGCACGCCGCGCACGCGACCAGCAGCGCCGGCAGCCAGCGCAGGCGCAGCGTGAGCGCGGGCGCGCCCGCGGCAGCGCCTGTCCGAAGCTCAACAACGACCTCCTGTGCGTGCGCCTGCGGGGGGCGCGAGCAGGGCGTTCGGCTCGGAGCAGGCGCATCCCCTCGCTGAGTGGAGGTTTCAGGCAGGCAGATGCTGTGGCACTGGCAACCTGGTGGACTACTACACGCGCTGGCTAGGCTGCACAACCTCTCGACACGTACAGGCAAGAAGCGTGCCGGTCGTGCGCCTCCCACCTGTCAGTGCGCACATATGTCTATGCAGAGCTACTCGGGTAGCTTGCACGCTTGCAGATGAAGCCTGCTCTGCTGCACGCCTCGCTTGCATTCCAAACACGGAGAGTCTGTTGAGCAGGCCGGTGCGCACCTCAAAGCGCACGGCATCACCACCGCCGCCGCTGCTGCCGCCGGCAGCGTCAGCAATGGCGCTCCCACCCGGACCCGCAGGCTCCGCCGCGCCTGGCGCCTGGCTGCGCCCGCGCTTGGCTGCCGGCGCCGCGGCGCCGTCGTCGACGCGGCCGCGCTTGGGCACCCTGGCTGCGTCTGCACCCTCCGGGCTCCGCTCTGCGGCCCCATAGCGCAGCTCTGATGAAGAGTGTCCATTGCACCAGTGCTCCAGCTAGACGGTGTCCACTTCAGCGCTGCCGCACATCACACGTAGGCCTTGCTCTATAGCTAGGACATCAATTGGACTTCCAGACTCCCTCACTATGACCTGCCCGTGCCTGACTTGAAACGCCCTGCGGGCGCTAGCGGCCCGCCCTCCTGCCTTAAGCATGCGGGCGAGGGCATGCCTGATGCGGAGACAGTGGCGTTGATACCATGGCCGCGCACGGCGGCCGCCAGCAGCGTGTGCGCGTTGAGCAGCGGCGGCGGCAGCGCAAGCACGGCCGGCGCGGGCGCGGCGCCGCGCGCGGGCGGCGGTGGCGCGCCCACCTTGTCGTGCAGCGGCGCCGCGGTGGCAGCGACTTCGTTCAGCTTGTCCTGCAGATGACGCAGCAGAGCGAGGTCAGCTGCTCAGCACTCATCAGGCGCAACAACACAACAGCCGGCGCACTGCGCCAGGTAATGCGCTGCTTTGCTGGCGTGACCGCCCCGCCGCGCGCCGGGCGCCGACGCGTGACCCTTAGTGCGACCCCCCACCACGAACACGCCTCAGACAGCAAGGCGTGCCTGCAGGCCGGCCGGGCAGCTCCAGCGGGCCGCGGCCGCCCGCCCAACACCACTGGAACCCTCCGCGTGTGTCCGGCGCGCCCGCAGCCGGCCAGGAAGCCCCCGCGCAGCGGCGGTCCACCCCCGCCACTGGATTTGAAACATAGCTTGAGGGCGCGCCTGCAGCCCGGTCAGGAAGCCCCAGCGCGCGGCGGCGATGGCGGCCAGCGCGTCGCGCCGGCTCTTGAGCTGCTCCAGCTGCGCGAGCGCCTCGCCGCGCGCGTGCTTCTCGTGCGCCAGGCGGCGGCACATGAGCGCGTGCGCGCCGGCCGCGCCCTCGCGCAAGCTCGCCGGCGCGGCCGCCTTGAAGTCCGCCAGCGGCATCAGGCCGACCTGCTCCGGCGTGTACCTCGACCTGGCGCCACCAAAGGGACTACGTCTGCGCTGGACAGCACGTGGCAGGTTGAAACCCACACAATCCGCCGGACCGCTTGCAGGCAGCAACACGCAGATCACCTTGCACAGGTGGCGAGTGCAGACGTTCGACGGGCTGGCAGAGCACAGTCGACAGCGCGCAGAGAAGGCGGCGACGTGTTGGAATGAAAAGCGCGAGAAGTTTCAGTCACTGCACGCGGAGGCTTGCTTTGAGCGCTCAATTGCTTAGTGCGCGCACGGAAAGTTTAGCATGGCGCGCGTCTCGTTCAGGTAGTGCGCCTTCTCGTATAGCACGTTCTGCAGCGCCAGCTGCGCCTCGTCCAGGCGCGCCTTCCTCGCCTCGGTCGCCGTGCGCTCCTGCGGAAGGGCTCGCAAAGCCTTTTGCAGTGAGCCAGGCGAGCGCCAAGGCAAAAGTCAGGTCAGCTCATATCACACCTGCATCATCCCAGCGTCCCGTGTCCGACCCAACAGCCATTCAAATCCTGCAACAGGCGCGCGCATGCGACAACACTACACGCCCCCTGCAACGCTTCGCCTGCAACAAGCAGAGCAGGAGCAGCACCCGCATCTTGCAACGCAAGCAGTCACTCCTTTCCTGTGCTGGAGGCTGGTGACGTCTCTGGACGTCGCTGGCAGCGTGCGCGCCTGGTCGGTGTTCAGGCAGACGGCGCGGTTCAGGGACTTTAGCTCCATGAGGACGAGCGCGCCCTGTGCGAGCGCCGCGCGCCGCTCATCGCCCTCTGCGCCACCGCCCGCGGCCTCAAGCTCGCTCGCCAGCGCCTTCAGGCGCGCGCAGAGCTCCTGCATCCTGGGCTGCACTACACCTTGTTGTGGTGACGCAGGCGGGGACAGCCAATGTCACAGCATTGGTCCACTCCATGCTGCATAACACAGCCCTGACCCTAGAGCTAGGCATTCCCTTGGATGTGCCAGGTCACTTATTTGCAAAGTTGTTGCTGCGTGCCCGCTGCGCAGATGGCAGCCCAGGAGCTGAGCTGCCTGCCCTTTTTGGGCCCCGGCCGGCCTCGGGCGGCGGGGCCCACTGTGGTGGAGCGCGGTGCCATGAGCGCCCCCATCATCAAGCCTAAGTTTAGGAGATATGGCGGCCAAGGCTTGCTGGGGTGTGCCACGCAGGCATCCGCTTCATTCAAGAAAATGACTATCCCGTGCGGGGGAGGTATGGGCGCACGGGGCGTGCGGTCTGAGGAGGCGCGGTACTGCGCCAACGCGCGCAGCCGGATAAACGTGTCAAAATTTTGAGTACATACGATGTAAAGTGTCGAGCAGCGCACAATGGCCCATGCAAGCCGCCTCGCACTGCTTGCTGCTGACAGCATGTCAAGCATCACATGCAGGTCGGCATGCGCGCACAGCTGGCAGAGAGCATGTACCATATTAACTTCTTACACAGCCTGCAGGTATCAGGCCCACGTGTGAACAGACAACCAACATGCATGCGTGAATGCCAGCCGGACAAGCCTGGCAAAGAATCATGCACATCAGACGGCAAGCAGGCAGGCGGCAGCACACCGGTCAGGATCGAGTGCGCTGCAAGAGGGTGCATGCCCTGAGCTCATTAGCATGCTGGTCAGTACCTATGGGCGTGCTGGTCCAACCTATTGCGCCCGCAGTGGAAAGCGGAGCACAGACAGATACTGTGAAGAATGGCCTGCTCAACGGCTGCCCTCTTTGTGCTCATCTGTGCATTTCACGAGCATTTCACGAGGAGGCCATCTTCTCCATCTTGACCTTCCAGCCATCCTGCACGTACTGCTCCTGCAGGCGCAGGCGCACCACTTGCTCATGTGCCACACATACTGTACATGTGCCACACATACATTACGTTCGAACAGCACTACTTTCGTAACTGTGCTCAAGCACCGCAGGTTGCTCGCTTCCAAAACCATCACATTGTTAGCAAGGTCTGGATTCATACCATCTCATCGCAGGAATTGTCCGCACAAGTCGAGGTTTTGAAAGGCGCACCGTGTAGTAGGACGCCTCCCATGATGGCCGCTTCTCCCACTCCGACAGGTACCCCGGCAGCTTGTTCAGCTCCGCCGGCAGCGTCCAGCTCTGCGCGGGCACTCCATATTGGGGCCGGCGTCGCGCGCTGCGAAAGTCGGCCCGCGCAGCAGGTAGCGCGCAGGCCGCGTCCAGCGTTGCTCGCGAGGTTGCACGCATTTGAGGCGGCGCCACATGTGTGCTTGCCGAGCTGCCAGGGCTTGCTCGCATATCAGCAAAAGTGCTGTTGTGGCACAGGCCTTGTGCCGCACAACCCCTTCCTGCCTGTGAGGCCAACACAGGGCCTGCAGCAGAAGAGGTTGAAGCTGAACTACAACAGCGCAGCCTGCCTTAACAAGCCTTCCCAAGCAGGCTGCCCACCAGACGCCTGGTGCAAGGTCAGCGCCCATGGACGCACATACGCCAGGGCCGCCCAATTTCCGTCAACTATGCCTGCCCACTATGATCAACTATGCGTGCCCGCATGCACGCAAGCGGGCCCGCACCTTGATGGTCTTGCCGCCGATCAACACGTGCTTCAGCTGCGGGCCCAGCTTGCAGTCCAGCGAGTTGGGCTCCTTGCCCCCCTGCGCGCCAAACTAGATCACGCCCTGCACCAGGCAGGCTGATGGTACTGATGGTGCATGCGCAGCGCTGAGGTGCGCCTGGGCCTGGAGAGGCGCAGCGCGCACCAGGAAGGGGCCGTCGGACTTGGACAGCGCGTCGTTGACCTCACGCAGCTGCCCCACCAGCTCCTGCTCCTTCTCGCCCTGCTCACCGCCCTGGGCCTGCAGGAAGCTCATGAAGCTCGGGAACAGGCTCTCGCCCCTGCGCGGCGCGGCACAAGGGCCTGAACTTTGCAATTGGGGGATCTGGGTGTCACAGCCTATGAGTATGGGCTGCAACAGCGCAGCACTCAGCAGGGTGGCATGCAGGAATCTGCGTTGTCTGCGGAAACACACTGGAGCACCATAAGCGCTGACTGCTTGCGCTCAACAGGACCGTGCTTGACAAGAGCAGGGCGGGGACGTACACTTTCGGCAGCTCGTCGGGCTTGCCCAGCTTCTTCTGCGGGAACTTGTCCTCAAAGTAGGGGATCATCATGTCCGAGTCGTGCAGCCTGCGCCAGCGCACGGCCTTCACACACCAGTGCCAAGGCTGCCCCACTGTGCAGGCCTGCTGCTCAAGCAGGGAGCAGGCTCACCACTTGCCGGTCTCCAGCTCCAAGGCAAAGGGGATCTGCTTCTGGCCTTCGCACACCTCGGCCACCCTGCACGGCACAGCCAGTCAATAGGAAGCCCTCAAAGGCAAAAAGAAGGCATCAAGCAAGAGTGCAACGCAGCCAAGCAAAGGCGTGAAGCAAGAGTGCAATGCAGCCAAGGTGGCGCGCCACTCGGGGATGCTGCTCTCATCAAGCAGCAGCTTGTTGTACGCGACGCCCTTCTCCTCCAGCGTCAGCATCGTCCTGTGAGAGAAGGGGCCTGCAGACACAGCAGCACCGCTTGGCATTGTTGCGACAGGTGCATGCAGGTAGTCGCATTAACCAGCTCTGCTGAAGGTATCTAGGACATACACTGCGTAGTGCGGCTGAAACAAGGAACGACACGGTAAAGCAGCTGCAGGCCTTGCTGCATCTCCAACTTTTGCTGGAAGCAACGCGTGGCCAATGCGCTGATCCTATAATAACAATCAAAGTGTCGCAGGCAGGCGCAGGAGGGGCGCACAGTCGCCCAGCTCTCCCTTCTCGGGCGACCCCTTCACATACAGGTCGTACAGGGGCTTGGCGTTTTGACTCACGATGCTCATCCTGCAGACCTGCCTGTGGCCCGGGCCTGCAACACGAAAGGCAATGGAGCGGCGCACTGTCTGGCTGAACAATGCAGTGGACGCCCGGGACACGCTGAAGGCAGACATGGTGAGGGAAAACAGCTGGCTCAAAAACATTGAGCTTAGGGACCCTTTCTATAGCCAAGGGACCAAACTAAGCTCTCCGCTTGTGAGAGCCGTATGTGAGATCCGAGACAGGCAGGGACATCCTTTCAAAGGCACACAGCTCTTCTCCTCTGTTCAGGCCATCAGTGACGCATCAGCAGGCTGTCCTCAGAGTCAGCAAAGCGGCATGATGTGCATGTCAGGTGTACCAGTGCATGCTGTTGCATCTGTCATGTATGCCTCAAAATTATGCGGCACGCAAATTCTTTTTTTAGGGAGACTTACATGAGCATGCCCGGCCCTGCAAGGCACTGCATAGCTGCATCAGACACGCTTATGTCAGATTCATGTGAACATAACACCCTGCCTGTGGCCAGCACGAGACTGCAATCCAAACTCTTAAAACACAACAGACCCTTACGATTTCCCACACAACAGCAAAACAGCTTTTGTGTGCCCATCAGACCCTCACAACTCCCCACACAACAGCAAAACAGCTTTTGTGTGTACATCAGACCACCCCTGTCACTCAAGCCCCTCGGCAGCCAGGTACGCCTTAAGCTTCTTGGCCTGCTCTAGCACGCTGCGCTTGGAGGCGCCGCCCTCTGTGTCGCGCATCTCGGCAGACCTCCGGTAGTCCCACACCTGCATGCCCACGCGCATTAGTACCCCACTGACAGCTCAGGCCCGGCACATCACTCCGGCGCCACGCACTCATTATGCAGACATTGCCTCGCACATGTCATATCCTCAGGCCAACACAGCTGCTTGCAAATCTTGCTCGCGAGACAGTGAGCCACATGATACGCGAGGCATCCAGCTCACATGGGCAAGCAACCGCATGCAGTCTTCAGGTTACTTTCAGATCATCAAGAAAATGTGATGCGGAAAAGGGGGCGCGCGCCTCGGCCACATCGTCCGCAAACAGCGGGTGGATGCCGCGCAGGTCCTCCGGCATCAGGTCGAACAGGCTGCAGCCCCGCTCCTCTGCCATCTTCACCGCAGCGCCGCTCAGGTGGTGCGTGTCGCGGAAGGGCACGCCTGGGCAGCCGCGGCGCACAGGGCGTCAGACGCCCATGCACATGCAGGCGCGTGACGCATGCAGGCGACCGCCAGCGCAGCATGGCTAAAACCGGCCGATGCAAGCCACTTGACGCGCAGGCACCCACCCAGGCACAAGGCAAATAGCAAGGGGACAGCACATCGCCGATGGCCAGCACAGGCACCCGGCCGAGGCTTGACGCCGCGCGCGCCCAGCACCCCGCTGGACACGCGCAGCTGCCTGGTCTCGCGCACCCTTGCGCACGAGGTACTCGGCCAGGTCGGTGGCCAGCATGTCGGCGGACAGGCCGGCGAGCATGCGCTGCGGGTTGATCACGATCGTGGACAGCACGCCCGTCGCGATGCGGATGCAGTCGTTCACGGTGTCCACGCTGTCAAACATGAGCAGCCAGGCCTGCCGCGCCAGCACCGCCCGCCCTGAGCGAGCCGCTCACGGAGACGCCGCGCCCCCAACCAGCCAGTGGCGGGCGGCAGGCGCCAGGCCAGGACAAGCCATGACGATGACTCCTTGCCTCGCAGTTGCCATGGTGCACATTGTCCTGGACCTGAAAATACGCTGATACATGAACAAGTGCCAGGTGCATGGGCACGGCGCTCTCCTGAGAGCGCTTGCGCTCGTGAAAGCTGAGAATGATCGGGAGAACGTGCGCCGGCTCAGGAATACACATGCCGGCCCAGGGACGCGCAGGGCGCGCGCCTCCTGGAAGTCCTTGTTGTACGTGGTGGGCGCGCCCTTCATGGTCGCCAGCAGGCCCGCCAGGTTGCCCTGCGCGCGGCCGGCCTTGCCGCGGATGAGCTCCAGCGCGTCCGGGTTCTTCTTCTGCGGCATCAGGCTGCTGCCTGCGCGTGCGCGCGCGCGCTGCGTCGGCGGCAGGCAGGCTCGGCGGAGCGCGGGCGCTTCCCCAGGCATACGCCGGGGCACGCCCTACCAGTGCATGCAGGCGTGGCAGGCACCCGGGGACCGGCCGGTGCAGGTCACTTCAGGCACTTGGGGCAGCACCACAATCACAAGCCTCAAGACCTCGGCACCGCCCCGCAGCACCGGCCTGCCGAGCCGCGCAGGCGGCGCGCCTGTCGCGTAGGCGTCGGAGCACTGCACGAACTTGAAGAGGCCGGAGGAGTAGATGATGAGGTCCTCCGCCCAGCGCGACAGGTGCACCAGGTGCAGCGCCGCGAAGAAGAGCGCCTGCGCGCGCGCGCAGCCGCGGCCGCCGCGCCTCAGGCCCCGGGCCGCCTGGCGCAGGCCAGTACCCACTGCGCAGGCCGGTCGAAACGGGAACTCGCTTGTGCACCGGCGGTGCTGACAGGGTGGCGTTACGCACTCATCGTTTAAACTGTCACACCATACATGAACAGGCCGAGAGCGACACACCGCAGCGCACACCGCAAACTACAACACAATCTTGCGCAATTTGATAACATGTGGCCACGGTCGCGGCGGGCGCGCGCCTCGCACACGTAGTCGCGGTCCGACACGGCGTCCATGGAGTTGGGGCACACGCCGCCGACCATGCCCAGGTCGGCCGCGATTGCCCGCCGGTCCACGCCGAAGGGGTTGCCCGCCAGCGCGCCTGCGCTCGCCGCAAACCCCGCTCGCCCTCCCGTCGCCTGGAACCAGGCGAGGGTGCGGCACCACAGGGTTCTGGTCAGGGCTTCCTGAACCTGCACCTGGGGGTGTGGCAGCACGAGCGGCTGCGCCTGGTCGGCCGCAGCCGCCTGCCGCCCCGTGCAGCGCGCGGCGCCTGCGGGGCGGCGCAGGGAGCGTGCGGGGCGGGGCCGGGCGAGCGGCGGGGGCGGGCGGCGGGCGCGGACCCGAGCCCAGCGGCAGCGTGGCCACGCGCGGCAGCAGGTCGCGCAGGCGCATGTCGTCGCGCTGCCAGGCCGCCGCATGGCCCAGCAGCCAGTGGCTCCACCGCACCACCTGGCGCGCCGCGCGCAACCCGCTCAGCAGGGGGGCCGGCCTCTACGGACGGGCGCGCTTTGGGGGCCGTGAGCCACTCTGCCCACAGGCAAGATGCTCTCAAGATGTCTCTGCTTCCCAGCAAGCACTGCCGGCGCCGCACGAACCAACTGAGCGCCTTCACGCACCCCGCAATACGCAGTCCGCACTGGCCAGTGCACAGTTGCTTACGCCTGCATGCAGCGCCTGCGATCCTGCTTGTCTCACAAGCGGCGCCGGCTTATGCATTGGCTCCTCAGCTAATACAGAGCCATGACCGACTGGAGCCAGCCGCAGGCGAGCGGCTTGATGCATGCCCCACATGCGCTGCTTGCCACGGCCAGGTGCCTCGACCAGGGAAGCCGACCACCAAGGATGGCTGCAGCAGCAGCCTGCCATCTCACCTCCCAGAATTGCCAGCGCGCACGTCTGCTTAATTCATAGAGAGGTAGAGGAAGGAAAACAATAAATCTTGTCGACTCTGTCTGCTCGGGAGCCGGTGCGCGCCTGCGCCGGCTGCAGGTGCGTGAAGCCCGGCATGAGCACGTCCACGTCGGCCTCGGCGCGCGCGACGGCCGCCTTGATCAGGTCGGCCAGGTAGCCGCGCGTCTGGCCCAGCGCGCCATACAGCCACAGCCGCGTGTCGGTCGCCACCTGCGTGGCGGCCGGCGAGCGCGGTCAGGCTTTGCTGAGCCTATCAACTTCAGTCTGCGCATTTCACAGCTTTATGGGCCTTGCCCAGACACAGGCCTTGCGGAAAGTTGCATGCGCATCGCTTCAGCAGAGCCTGCACGGCGCGCAGCCGCCTGCCCAGCAACTCCGCCAAGCTGGTCCACGGGCGAAAGAGCGCTTAATGCGCGAAACACTGGTGGAGACACTCTGCACAGAGGCACAGCACAGCGGCGCAGACGGGTCGAGTGCAGCCGGCGGAGCCAGCTGCGGCGCGCCTGGTCGTTCCGCGAGCGCCCCGTGTGCAGCTTGCCGCCCACCGGGCCCACGAGCTCCGTTAGCCGCCGCTCATTGGCTGTGTGGATGTCCTCGTCGCCGCCCACTACCTGGGGCGACCCCAAGCGCGCATGGTGAAGTCGAGGAGCTTGAAGATGAAGTCCGCACGCCAGACATGCCTTTCCCGCGGTATAGGGCAACACGCAAGTCTTTGGTCACCCGACATGTTCATGCCCACACTCGAAGGAGGTGCCAGTGTTAGGTACCACCTAAATGGTACCTAAGTGTGTAGTGTCACACTCCGACCGATGGCCACTGCGTTGCAACAGCCGCGCAGCCGCTTGCAGCCCTACCACAGCGATGGCGCATCAAGCAGCGGCGCACCCGGAACGCGCCCGCCTCCCACTCGCCCGCCACGGTGTCCAGGCCGCGCACAATCGCGCCCGCTTCGTCGTTGGTCAGGACGCCCGCCTTTGCGAGCGCACGCGCGTATGCCTGGCTCCCCTGCACCGCCGCTCAGCACTGAAAGTCAACGCCGTGCGCTCGACATGCCGCATATCACAGACATCACGCGCAGAACACCTGGAAGTGACGAGCCTCCGTGTAGGCTCCCTGCACTGGCGCCCTTTCTTCGTTGCCTCAATTGGGTCATGAACAAGAGCACGGTCACGCTAGGGGACCATGCACCAACAGGTCCACGCTCTGCATCACCCCCTGTGCATGCCACATCAGCGGCAGCTTAATGATCAGAGCACGGCAAGCCCCTGGCCTAGAGCCTCTGCATATCCACTCCTGTACTGACTCGTGAATGTGTAAGTGACATCTGGTGCCCGCATGCTCGCCTCGGTCATATCTCGTGCCGAGGCAGCAGCGCACCTGGAGCCCTCCTCTCGCTATGCGCGGGCGCATGCGGCGCACAGCGAGGTGGGAGCAAGCCTGCCAGGTCAAGGCCATTGTTGAGCCCTGCAAACCCCTCTCCTCCTCATGCCCAATACCCTAGCATGTCTGAGGGAAGGGCAGCGCGCCCGGATGTCCTCCGCCCACATGCGCCGGTCGAACGGCAGCGACTCGTTGAACTTCTCCATGAGCGGGTCGGTCGCGCCGGTGAAGCGCCCGCCCCACAGCTTCTTCGGCTCCGCCGCGGCCGCCGGGCCGGCCGCCTCGGCAGCCACGTCCGTCGCCGCGCACGCCTGCAAGGGGGCACCCGGGCGTGAAGACGCTGACGCGGACGTGCAGGAGGAAGCTGCTTGTGCGCGGATGACTTGGAAGTCCACCTTGCCTAGCTCGGTTTGCATAGTACTCGGCGCTCAGACAGTTGCTCCGCAAGAGGCTCAGCAAGAAGCTCAGCAACAGCAGTGGCTGTGCAGCGATGGCAGCTTGCCAAGCTCCTTGCCGCACTTGCAGCCGCCTGAGCTGCAGCAAATAATACAACGTCGCTCTTCAACACTGGTCTGCTGAAGCGTGCGATGTACTAAGCAACCTCACGCCCTCCACAATGTACTAATAGGATAATGGCAGGCAGTGGAGGCTGGCCGGATCGACCAGATCACCTTGACCTAGCTTCACAGGCCAGCCTTGCAAGCTAAGGAGCAGTGTGAATAGCCAAGCGTGTGGTAGCGTCAATATTAGTGTTCAGCTACCAAGGCCTCATAATGCGGCGGTGCGCACCATGTGTGCTGCACGCTGCAACGGCTGTAACGTGCTCACCTGCGTCAATGAAGAGCATTGGTGGAGCAAACACAAGTACAGGCAACACATTGCTTGTGCACGGACGCTCGAGCGCTGAACACTCTCAGCAGCACTCACCGGGAGCCAGCAGGGCTGCCGGACGCGCTTCTCCTGCCGGCCGCACCAGCCAAACTCCGGCGCGCAGTGCCCCGCATTGGCCAGCACCTGGTGGGCCATCAGATCTGGGCACCAACGTTTTTTCTGCCAAGCGAGCTCGCCTTCTCACGTTGCGAGGCAGTTGACCTACATAATAACCTGCTTGCTCGCACGTTCAAAGTTCAAGCGCTGCTAGAGCAGCTACAAAAGAGTGTGCCTGCAGTCAATCAGGAGCTTTGAACAGCACATCAGAGCGTCTGGGGCTAGGAGTGAGGCCTGCACTTGCAGGGGCAATCATCTAGAAGTTGCATGTTGGCAATGCGCCCCACGAGTGGCTATCTATTTTGCGGAAATCTGCGGGGCGCCGGCCGGTAGGACTACCTTTGTAGCTACTTGAGCATGATGCTGCGCCGGACGGCAGATGTGCTGCTTGCACTCCTGGTTGCCAGCGCGCTGTGCGGCGAGGCGCTTGCGGGGCAGCTGAGCAGCGGCCCATATGAGAGCAAAGTGTCGGAAAGTTTAAGCCCGAGCTCGTCAGGCAGAGTGCTGGGTGCGCCCGCTGTCATGGAGTGCACGAACGCGAGCGCATGCCTGCGGCGCTGCCCATCACGCAGCTTCCTGGAGGCGCGGCGCGACGGGACGCGCCCCAGCAGCGCGCGCATAGCTCAGCAGGCGCGGCGATCTAGGTGTCACGCTCGGGGCTGCAAAGCAACGGCTTGACAGAGACCCTTGGCACTATCCCTGCCTCCAGTGTCCTGTCTTTCCATATCCTGCTGAGCTGTCGTGCCACATGCACACACAACAACCTTTGATAGACTCCCCTCTGTTAGACTGCACGCACTGAGCCGCGGAGCCCGGTCTGGCTGCTGCGCCACGTGTGAAAAAGGGCCCATGGCGACAAGCGGCGCTGTTACTGAGGCAGCTTCGCCCTCGCAGCTGGGCCGGTGCGTCAATGCGGTCCGCCAGGCGCCGAGCGCGTTCAAGGAGGCCATCAGCGGCGCGTGCTACTCCGCCTTTGCGGAGCAGCTTGCGGCGCCGCGGGGCGCGCTGGCCAACCTGCCGGCGCTCTCAGCTGTGGCGCAGGCGCGGCCTTCGCTTGGGTCCTCTCCTGGACGGCAGAGAGTGTGCCTGCAGCGCACCGCAGAAAGCCGCTGCCAGCGGCACGCTTGTGCAGGAGCGCGCTTCTGCCGCCCTGCGTTCCTCTGCGCACTGCCTTGCATGCATGCCCATGCGCAAATTGAAGCGTACGCTACACTGCTGGCATGCAATTGGTGGCTGTCTTGCCAGACGGATCCCTTTCGGTGCTTGGGCGCTCATGGTACAGCAGATTGGGTTGTGAGCTTGCCTTCATTCATGCGCAGGCGCACGCGCGCGAGCAGGCCAACACAACCGCGCTGAGCAGCCTGGGCGGCGACGCGAGCACGCCGCTGCAGCGCGCGCGCGCGGTGGTCCCGGCCGCGTCGGCCGCCGGCGAGGTGGCTGCTGCCGGCTATGACAGCGTGCTGGGCGCCGTGGTCGCCCTGCTGTGGTGCGGCTCACGCACTGTCTTCATCTGCCTCAAGCGCTTGCGCCACTGCTGCCTCGACATACGCGCCAGCAAATGCACTCCTCAGCTGCATGCAAAATCCCGGCTCCGTGCCGTGCCCAGCTCGGCTGCCGCCCACAGGCGCAGACCTGTTTACGTCCCGCAAATAGGTGCGAAGCATGTCTGGGCATCCGTTCATGCAGTGCCGTGGGCCGTGGGCTTTGAAACTGGAGTCGAGTGGCGGGTGGACGCCTTGTCCTGGGCCAGCGCTCAGCAGGCCCGGACTCGAGCGTGCTCGGTGGCCACAGCTCTGACTGCCCGACTGTGCGGGCGCAGCTCTCCTCAGCACCGGCGGGTAATACTGGTGCGCCACTGCCAAACCGTTTCCCTGTAGGCGATGCAATCGGACGGACCGGCGCGCGCCTTTGAGTCTAAGCCTGCATGTCATGCAGCTTGTCTGTACTTGCTTTATTACCATTGCGCGCCGGCTGTGCGTGCGCACTACTCGCAGAGCAAATGCGGCCTGCGTGTGCATGAGTGATGCAGGGAGGGCGTGTGGGGGAGACCTGTGCGCGGTCAAAAGCACGTTGGTACGCACGAGTCAGGCACGGCACGTGCGCGAGCCTGCGCGCCTGGCCGCGCAGAGCTGCACATACGACACCATCGGCTGGGGCGTGGCCCTGCCGAACACGACGAGCGGCGACGGCAGCGGCGGCGGCGGCTTTGCACCCGTCGTCACTGGCGACCTGCTCTGCTCGCAGCCCGGCGGCTGCCGATGCACGGTCGCTGCAGTGAGTCGCCCACACAGCTGTGCCGCATCAGGCAGAATTGATGATGGCATGGATTGTGTCGGAGAGCGTTCACGCATGCAGCATCAGCACGCTCGCATACGCACTGTCGGCACGCTTTGCTGCTGCGTTACGTTTATAATTAGGGTGCAGTAGCATGGCAATAGAATCGCACAGTGACACGTTCATCCTGCACGTGAAAGATTGTACCGCATGCGGCTGATGCCTAGCGTACTCACTGTGTCAGCCTCTATTCGAGTTCATGGCTCTGCGCAGGCGCCTGCGCTGGCACCCGCTGCAGCGGAGGGAGATGCGAGGGCGCAAGTTGCGGGCGCGCCCGCATCTGAGCCGGGGCAGGGGGACCCTGACGTGCTGGCCGCAACACCTGACGGCATCATGACGAGCGCAGCGGTGCGCCGTCACACAGCCCCGTCTTTGCTGGGCTGTGCCGTGAGATGAGAGAGCTGCCAGCATACACCTTGGTACAACGGGGACAGCTGGCAGCGCACGACGCGCATTGGTATGTTCCGGGACGTCCGGGACGTCGGGACGTCCGGGAGGCGCCTGTGCGCATGCATGCGCGCTCCTGGAGCACGGGTCGCCAAGCATGTGGAGTGCTTGCGTGGCAGCTCTCCGCGTGGCTGTGTTTACAGCCAGCCTGCAGTGGACAGCGTGCCCGGTGTCTCTGCCAACCCATTAGCTCAACGCCACATGCAATACGTCAGCTGCCAATGCAATGGAGTTGGCACCACACGCCCCTGGCGCCTCAGGCCTTGTACTGTCCCTGCAGGGGGCCGCCGGGGCCATTCGCGGATCTGCGGACCTGGCGGCGCAGGGCAGCGTGCCCGCGCAGCAGAGCGCCGGAGCCGACCAGGAACCGGATGCATTCACAGCGCAGGGCGTCCCTGTGGTGCCGCAGCGGGAGACCGGCAGCCTGTCCGGCGCCCTCCCAGCGGTGCTGGCCCCCTCGCTACGATGCTGGTTTTTTTGAACCGTGTCCTGACGTGTCAAACGCTCAGTAATGCTCGCCAATGCCTTCCCAGCGTGACCGCACATAAGTGGCATCCGGAGATGGGCCCCAGCATCGGCTGAAATCGGCAGTCAGTGCTGTGACGTTCTTATCTGGGCACTCGGCCCTGCCTTGTGTAGGCGCGTGGAGGTGAGGCGCATGCCAGCCGCGCTCGGGGCGGCATGCACTTGTGCCTGTTAACGCGCTTTGGATGCATGTCAGCCCGATGCTAATAAGACAAGAACGGTGTTGTCAAGCGTGTGTCCCTCGCCCACGGGCATGTGCCGCACACGCAGGACCTGGGCAACCCGGCAACTTTCCAGCAGCTGCCGGCGGCGGTCGCGCCCGCGCCCCGGCAGCCGCGGCGGGCCGTCACGCGCATCAGGGGCCCCGGGGCTGCAGCACAGCCGCCCGCCGCGGGGCCCCAACCGCGCCCGCCGCCGGGCGAGGCGCAGGCGCCTGCTGCGGCCGCCGGGCGGCGCGCGGCCGCGCCCCCCGTCGCCGCGCCGGCCGCGCTGAGCCCACCCAGCTCCACACCCAGCGCGAGCCCCGGAGCCAGCCCGGCAGCCCGCTCTCCGGCGACGAGCGCCGCGGCGCCGGGCGCCCCCACAGCCATGCCGACGCCGGAGCCCAGCGCGCGCGATGCGACCCCCGTAGGACCGCCGGCGTTGGCCGCACCGGCCCGGCCGCACTCGCCGGGGCCGTCGCGCTCGCCGTGGTGGATGCCCGCGGTGCCTGGCGCGGGGCGCGGCGCCGCCGTGCCGCCCCCGCAGGCTGCCGGCACGTACGGGGGCTACGGGCTCGCCGCCCCGCCGCCGCCGCCAGCCCTGGCCTACAAGGACAGGGCGGCGCCCGCGGGCGCCGCGCCCGCGCCGCGCAGCGCGGCCCGCGTGCCGCCCGCGGCCTCGGCGCCGCGGGCGGCAGCCGCTGCGGCCGCGGCGCCCGCTGCGCTGCCCGCGGGCCAGCCGGCGCCCGCAGTGCGGCCGCTGCCCATCCACAACCCGCACACGAGCGAGCCCCTGCCGAGCGTGTCCCCTCATGTGCCGCACACGGGCGGGCCCTTTCCGAGCGTGTCCCCGCACGTGCCGCACACGGGCCAGCCCAGGCCGAGCGCCATCCCCAACTGGCCGGGCGCGTCGGGCCGCGCGCCTGCCACGGCGCCCGCGCCTGCCGTCGCCGAGGCCGCCGCATCGCCCGGGCCAGACGCCGCGCATGGGATCCTGGCGAGCGCGCCGGCCCCGCAGCTCATCTGGCATGCGCCAGCCCCGCAGTCTGTCGGCCGCAGCCCCAGGGATCAGGCCCTGGTCAGCGGCGCGCCTGCCCTGTCGCCCGCAGCGCCGCAGCAGCGCAGGCGGCGCCTGCTGGACGCGGCGGCGGCGCCGGGCGCGGGCGCGTTTGAGCCCTACCTTATACCTGTGAACCCTGACGGCGGTGCCGGCGCGGCGGCCTCGCCTGCGGCCGCTGCAGCGCCCGGGGCCGCGCAGGTGCACCCTGATCCCCGCCGTATGGTCTGACCCAGGTTTGCTTTGAGTGAATCTGGGCTGAAGCCGTGCTCTCAGCTACCTCATCTTTTGGCGGAAACTGGCTTTGCATGCTGCGGACCGTGACACAGCCATGCCCATGACATGCCCGTGGGTGCCCATAAAGCGGTTGCGCTGCACGTCAGAGGGGAGGGCCGATGCATGCAGGCTGCAGCGCCGGCGTTCACGACGCTGCCGCCGGCTGCGCCGGGCGACGCGCCGGCGCGCGTGTTCACGTACGGCGGGCCCGTTACGGGGAACCAGTCCGCGGCGCCGTACGTCTACTTCACGCTGCTGCAGCCGGGCCAGGCGGCGGCCAAACTGAGCAACGCAGAGCTGGACGGGATCGCCGCCGACCTGGCGACGGACCTGTTCGGGATCGTGCAGTTCCTGGCGGCGCCGGGCAGCCCCGGGCCGGTTACGGTCGCGGCGGTGCCCGCGCCCGCGCTCGGCGAGCGGCTGCTCACCGTGTCCGGCGGCCCGCGCAGCGCGGCGGCCGCGCTCGCCGTGCCGCGCGTCTCGCAGGTGCCGCGGCTAGGGCGCTCAGCGCTTACTCTAACCTTGTGTTACCCTAACCTTATGGTGTCTGCACGATCGTGTTTGCCATGCGGTCCCAATTTTAGCATCACAGACGCATGTGCCTATTGTGGCCGAATTGTAGTCGCGGGCAGACAAGCCTGGCCCGCGCTTGCGCGTCGCAAGCACCGCTGACCCTTGCGCGCGCCGGCAGCTGCGACTGCCTTGATGCGCATGGGTGTCCATGCACCGGTGCCCGCAACAGGCGCCCCTGCAGGACCTGACACGGGTCTGCTGTCGTCGTGTAGAGGTGGCAGCCAGGGTTTACATCTGAGACCCGTCCTGCACATGATCGCCCTGCGCATGACCTCTTGCTGGCGCACTGGCCTCACGGCCGCTGGAGCGCGCGCGCGCAGGGGCGGGGCGACAGCGGCGCCCAGGCGCCGCCGTCCGCCGCGGCCGTGGCGGGCGTGCAGACCGTGGCCGAGGCCGCGCAGGCGTCGCGGCTGCGGCAGGTCGCGGCGCAGGCGCGTGCGCGTGGCCTGTGATGCCGGGTCGCTATGCCAGTTGTGCCCGGGGACCGGGTGTGGCGCCCCTCCTGGCCAGGGGCCGCGCAGAGCCGGGCGGCGATGGCCGAGCACACCGAAGATGACCTGAGCAGTACCCACAACTCCATCTGCGTCCACAACTCCATCTGTGAAGCCTCATTCATGACGTGGCAAGAAGGCTGCATGCTGGTGCCCCAGCACCGCTGCCGCCTGCTGGCGGCGGGGCCTGTGCACAGCCCTGGCTGAGGTTTCCATCTGGTGAGCGCAGGTCGAGCAGACGTCATACACCATCCAGCCGACGCTGTACTTCACCATCACGCCCAGCGCCGCGCCGGCAAGCGCGCAGACCTTCCAGGCGCGCCCCCGGCCCTAAGCTGAGAGGGCGGGGTTCGGGAGGCCCTCATCATACCCTATCCCCCTTCCGGACAAAAGTGCTCTGGCGAATGCGCTCGGCTGCTGCTGCTCTCGGCATGCGCACCAGCCTGCGTGTTCGCAGGCGGCTGGTGTGCCTGAAGGCGCAGCCACGTGTGAGCCCTCTGCTTGCGACCGCGGTGACGTCCTGCCTCCTGAACCGACCTGGTAGGCTAGGAGCGCACAGCAGCAGCACCACTGAGCAGGCGGGCGTGCTCTCTGAGGACTGGCAATCTGCCAGTGATCGCCTGCTCGTTGACTTTGTAATCCTGGGCATCTGCAGGACGGGCGCCCCCCAGGTACCCAACTTGGGGCCCTACGCCTCCGCTGCTGACCAGTGCGCTCTCTGCATGGCTGCTCGGCAGGACTGCCCCCAAGTGCTTGCCAAGCGGTGAGGCGGTGGGGCCATGCGGTGCAGGCGGACGTCGCGTCGGATGTGGCGGCCGCGGCGGGCGCGCTGGCGCAGCCCTCCGCGGTGCTCGTGTCGTCCGCGGCGTCCGCGGCGGGCGGCGCCGGCGCGCTCGACGTCACGGTCCTCTTCCCGCCGGCCAGCCAGGTGCGGGGCCGCAGGGCCGGCGCGGCTGCCGCAAGGTGCAGCTCGCATGTGTGAACCGCTCGTGGCCTGCAGTTTGGGATCATTGCGCCTGCTTCCGCTACAGCACGTTGGCTCATCAGTGCCTCTGAACAACCAGGCGCAAGCGAGTGTGCATGGCCGCACCGCCAGCTGGGCAGCTGGGGTCCGCACACGCCGCGCTCCAGCCGAAGGCCCTTCACGCAAGCGCGGTCGAGCGCGCTGCGAGGGCTGCCGACGCGCATGCGACGCGGGGTCTGACCCTGCAGGGCGGCTACCCGACCCTGAGCGCCCAGCAGCTGGACGACCTGCTGCACAACGCGCCCGCCGGCGTGTTCGGGCCGGCGTACAGCGCCAGCTACGGCGCGCCGGCAGTCAGCAACGCGTACATCAGTGCGCCCACTTCACGCAAGCGGGTCAACTTTTTTGCTTGCGGCCAACTCAATCGCATGGTAATCATCTGCGTTTGCACTCACGCAAGCGGGCATGCGGGTTGCTGGCGCGCTTAAGTGCTCATAAGTGCAGCGTGCTTGGCAGCAGCTGCACATGGCGCAAAATACAGCAAGGTGAGTAGCTTTGAGTGAGGTCCGTTGGCTGGCAGCAGGCACGATGGTGGTCCCGGGCGGGTCTACGCAATCGTTCCCGCCGATCCCGATGCCGTCGCCGCCGCCGCCTGTGCGCGGCCTCGTGCATCCTCACTCATGCTTGCTAGTGCAAGCTGGTTTCATGATCACTGTACTGTGTGACATGGTTCTGGTATCATGGGCCAGCGTGCTGGCCGGGCAAACTCAAGCACATGCACGAGTCATTTGCTCCACGCTTCCTAGCTTTGCTCGAGACACCAGCACACCTGCTCTGCATCAGAGTGTCAAAGCAGACTGGCGTGCATGTGAAGCAGCATGGAACACTTGAGACAGGCTGCTGCATCATGTGAGAGTGAGGGCCCTGCCCTGCCAAGTCCCAGGCATGCTGTATAATGTCTCATGCTCTGGCTGCATCAAGAGGCGCTCTGATGGAAACGCCCACCTGCTGCCTCGCAGGTGACAACCACGCCCGCGCCGACAACGACTGCGGCGCCCACACCGCCGCCTACCACGACGGCGGCGCCCACGCCTCCGCCTCCCACGACAGCAGCACCTACGCCTCCGCCGACGACGACGGCGGCGCCCACGCCCTCGCCGACGACCATGGCGGCGCCCACGCCCCCGCCGACCACGACAGCGGCGCCCACGCCTGCACCCACCACGGCGCCGCCCGCCACGCCGCCGCCCACAACGACGGCCGCACCGCCACCGCCGCCCACAACCACGGTTGCTCCGACGCCTCCGCCGACGACCACAGCAGCGCCCACGCCCCCGCCCACAACAACTGCGGCACCAACTCCTCCGCCCAGCACGACGGCCGCACCCACGCCTGCACCCACGACGACGGCAGCGCCCACACCGGCACCCACAACAATGGCGCCGGCCACGCCGTCGCCTGCGCCGTCTGAGACGCCGTCTGTGGCCCCGTCGAGCACGCCCACGAGCGCACCGACGGTGGCGCCATCCCCAGCGCCATCTGAGACGCCGTCTGCGTCTCCAGCGAGCACGCCCACGAGCACGCCGTCGCCGACGCCGAGCGCAGCGCCATCGAGCACGCCGACGAGCACGCCGTCGTCGGCGCCGAGCGCCGCGCCGTCAGCGACGCCCACACCCGCGCCCACCAGCGCGCCCACCAGCGCGCCATCGCCTACGCCGAGCACATCTGGACCGTCCGGTGCGCCGTCGACCACGCCGTCTGCGACGCCCGCCGCAACCACCACTGCAGCGCCCGTGCCGACGTCGTCGCCGGCCTCCGGCGCGCCCATCTGCCACATGCGACCCTCTCTTTGCCGCCCTTGTGGTCCATGTGGCGTCAGCTCCTCTTGCACGTGCAGCTGCGAGCGAGCGTCTGCCTCTCGTCAGAGCCATGATCGATCGTCGGCTGCTGACTTACATGCACGCCGCCAGCCTCACGGGAGGCGATGCATTCGTCCCAGGGCCAGGTCCTGGACGGCCAGTGCATGTGTCAGACAGCGCATCACACTGCTGTCGCAGGGCGCATGAGGTGAGGACTGTGCGGGGTTGGTGCGCGCAGGCGCCGGTCTGGCCTTCCAGCTGCAGCCCGGCACGCCGGTGGCGTATGCGGTGCTCGGCTGGCGCGTGCGCGTGACGCTCGCGCCGTCGGCGCTCGCGCTCACCACCTTGCTCGGGCGCTCCCTGCAGATGCGCACGGCCTCCGTGCTGGCTCCCTTCGAGGCCGCGCGCGGGCCCGCGCGCGTCCTGGAGCTCTACTATGGCGTGCCCTAGCATGCCAAGGCCGTCCGGGGAGGAGCACTTGCAGGTGGGGCCTCGCTTTGCAGAGGCCTGGGCAGCTCGTCTATGCTCGAAGCGGTATAAATGACAGCATGCCAAGCATGCATGGGTTTAGCTGCGGCATGGCCACCGTGCCACCGCGCGGCTCGGCCGCGCGGCGCCGCCAGCGCAGCGCATGGAGCAGCGACCATGCAGGGCCCAGCAAGCACTGGCTTCGCATCTTTTCGGGCAAGCGTGTCGGCAGGGTCCCGTGCTGATGCTGCCGCTGGGGCTCGTCCGCCGTCCATGCAGGCTCCCAGGCACCATGGGCAGCACCCGCACGGGCGCTGTGGTGCTGGACGGGGCTGTGGAGCGGCCCACCGAGACATGCCAGATATGTGCTCTCTGGGTTTGTGTGGTGACCTGCTAGACTGCCAGCTAGATTGCCAGTGCACTGCTTCTGTGATGAGGCTTTCAAGCGTGCACCAAGGCTGCCTGAGGCCAGCGTGGCACGGGGCTCGCCAGGCTTTCAAGCCGCGTGGGGCGCATTCACAGAGTGTGTTCTTGGGTTACGGCATTTGCACGGGCGCTGCGCGGCTGCCCCAGTGCATGTGCAGAGGGCTGGCGCCTGGTGCACGTGCAGCATGCACTTTAGTGGTTGAGGCGCAGGAAGGCGAGCTTGACATGGCGACTCTGTGCGCCCAGAGGCCGCGCTCCTGCTCTGTGCGTGCCGGGGCAACATATACAGGGCCCCTGCGTACAGAGTAGTCGCGTGGCTGCAGTTTTGAGGTACGTAGCGTGGCCCACCTTTCAAGAGCACACTGCGCTTGCAGAGGGGAGGCAGCCTGGCGGCCGCACTCCTCTGCCCCGCCTTCCGCAAGCGCCGGCAGGGCAGCACGCACATTGTGGCTCGTCTTGCTTCACAGTGATTTTGTTGGACCCGCGCGCTGCTCCTGTGGGGGCCAGCCACACCTGGTTGCTCGCCCCTTTATGGTCGAGATCTGTTGGCATTCAGACTTGTAATATTTGTAGGTGCAAAACAGATTAGGGCAGATGTTGCCAGCCGCCTTGGCAAACCGTGTCCTGCGCAAGTGCTGCTCACGCCGCACCAAAGGCCTGCCCGGGGCTGTCGTATGCGGGACACAAAAAGGCACAAGCGGTGTGCAAGAGCAGACGGGCCTCGTGAGGCCGTTGCGGCGGCTCTGCCTGTGCCCCCGGAGGCTGCGAGCAGAGCCGGGTCCAGCACGTCCGGCGATACCTGCTTGCCTGAAGCCGCGGGCCGGCGCGCAGCTTCCAGCGTTGCCAGCATCAGCGACGCATGCCGATCCGCGTGCCGCAGCGAGCCCTCCGCCGACCTGCCGACCCCGTCCCTGTACATCGGCGGCTCGCACTGCCCACTGGACGGCTGGTACCAGGCGTGCAGGCGAGGGCACGGCATGGTGCCGTTGACCGGCTGCAAGCTGACTGCTTCGCATGCTGAGCGTGGTGGGCTGCAGGAGCTGCAACTGCTGGACTGCAGGCACCGTGCTCCTCGGGAGCACCGCAATGGAGGTGCCGCTGTGCAGGCGGTGCGCGCTTGTCGACCCGAGGAGGCCATGTCTGCCTGGACGCGTCATTGCGCTGCTTGCTTGCCTTTGCTGGGCCGCCGGGTGGCCGCAGCAGCACCGCCGCTCGCAGGTGCCAGGCGAGGCTGGAGGCCCTCAGGCGCGCGGCGCACCCACAAGCAGCAGGTGCTCCAGCGGCCCCACCGGCCCACGGAGATCGGGGAGCGCTGGCGCAGCTGCCCAGACAGTGCGAGGCGGCGCTGCTGGACGTGCACGCGACGTGGGTGGCGTACGGGGAGCGCGAGCGCGCCAAGGCGGCCGCCGCGGCTGTGGCTTTGCCGGTCTACCCGCAGCACGCCGGCCACTGACGCTGATGGGTATATTACAAGTGTAGCTCTGTGTTTCTGTATTGCAATAGGCTGTTGTGTTGATGCGTCGCGTGCCTTGGAACACTGGAGCAAAGGTCTGCAACAGTGCTGTCCTTGCTGCCGCACTTTTTTGACAGGCATACATGTTGCTTTGCTTCTGTATTGTTGTGGGACTGGCGTGGACGAGCGCTTGGTGCTGCTATATGCCATGTTCACGTCACAGTCATCCGCTTGTCTGCACCGACGCCTCAGGTAAGGAGGAGTCCAGAGTGCCTTTGGAGGAGTTCCATCAGCCAGCATCAGTCAACACTCCGCGCGCTGTCTGCTGCTCAGGCTGGCGGTGTGGCCCAGCGCTCAGTGTAGCCAGCTATAGCAGCTACATGTCTCACAGCTTCTTTCTCAGCTGCCTTGGAGTCTGCCTGAGCCCTAGCAAGGGCACAGTCTTTCTCCAGGAAGACGTTGAAGGCGGACAGGGGATGTTCAGATCATGCGCAGCCAGCGTTGTACCTTCAGTCCGGGTGAGTATGGCGCCTCGAAGGAAGCTCGCCGTAGCGGCATCGGCCCCCAAGGCCGCGAGCAAGGCAAAGGCCAAGGCCAAGGCCCCACCGCCCGCTGATGACGCAGCAGGCACCGCCGACGTTACGATTGAGCACTGGTATGACCTTGACGTCCCGTCGCGTGGTAAACCTTCCTTCAGGTGTGCGTGCAACATGATAACCCGGAAGTGGATAACTGAGCCTGTGCTTGCCCCCCTGCAGCAAGAGCTGAGGCGCGTTCAAGACACGGTGCGCTCGCGTCTGAGCAGGCAGGTGCCTGAATGACCCGTGCACAGAGCCAGACGCCGTGACCTTGGGCTCTTGCACAGGGCAACCAAGCTGGCAACCCTCCTAAAGGCTGCGAAGCCAGACATGTCGGTGGCTCTCAACCCCACCAAGGTGCGTGGCGCCACGCTGCTGCCCATGCTCCGCTTGCCTGACACAGGGCCTCAGCACCGCACACTAGCTACTGACGCTCGTCTATGTGCGTCAGCCGCGCCGCGGCTGCTTTGAGGTCAAGGACAAGGCGGGCAAGACGTACGTGTCTCTGACGGTGCAAAGCCCTTGCTCCTTTGTGCCCTGCGGTGCTCTGCGTCAGCCTCTCAGAGCCTATGCCCTGCCACAGTGGCAGACTGTAAGGAGCTCCAGCCACGCTCCTGACTGGCAGCTCAGGTCTCTTTGAGAAGCGTCATACTGCACCAGCTGCCCTGCCTTGGCGTAGACGTAGACACGAGCTTACTTTGCACCTGGGTCGCGGAAGTTGTACCTTGGCCGGCTAGACCGCCTGCTGACGCCCCTTCGCTCTCCGCCTTCGGCCAGGACATGCCGCGCCCGTTCGCAAAGCTCAAGGCGCTGGACCTCGATGAGCTGGCCAAGGAGGTCGCGGCCGGCGGCGGCGCCGCAGCCTAAGCAGGCTCGCGGGTACCCTGCATGATGATCTGCTGCCCCCCTGGCAGCGCCGGCGCCTCTGACGCGGCGGGGGGCCAACGGCCGCGCCAACCCCCCACGCTGAACCCTGGTAGCGCCGCTGCAAGGGTCTGCCCACCCTGCAGCGGTGCAGCCAGTCGGCCCTGCCAGGGGCTGCGCAGCAGCTCTGGCACAGGCAGACATGACTTGGTTTACGCAGTATGTTTCAGGCTACAGTCGGCATGGATGCATCAGGCTCTGGGTGCTAGGCTTAGTTGCGTGTGCGGCTCGGCCTGTTGTGTTGCCAATGCAAGAAAGAAAAGGCTATGAGTGCGCGCGCCCTTTGGCTCCCAGGCATGTTAGGTAAGAGCTGGGCGTGACCTATGTCTAGGACTTGCGTGTATAGGTTCTACAGACGTATCGGTTCACACCTGTGTGGATTCAGATCGCTCTCCAGTTGTAATAAACGGCATGTAACCTGGAGCTGGACATTTTGTAAGGACTCCCTTGTTGGCACCCATGCCTGCTATGTGCGCTGTGGCGGGGGCGCCAAAGTGGGCGCCGTCAACTCAAGATACATGGATCGAAGCTCCCCATGTTGGAAGTGCTCTGCAGGCGTCCAGCGCCCTGCTTAGGGGTCTAAGCAGGGCGCCAAGCAGGGCGTTACAGGCCAGCTGTGGTTGATGAGAGTGCATAGCAAATCTCCCTCATAGCAAATCTCCCTTGGCACGTTCCCACTCCGTCATTGCCATGAGCTCATGCCTGCCTTTAAGCAATTCGAGGCGCCTGTAGGCACTTTATTTCCGCTTGAGCTGTGAGCGTTTGCCTGGCACCATGACGCTCGTGTTTGCCGCACACCTCCCCCGCTGTGCAACTCTTAGAGCCTTGCCTCGCAAGCAGACACGCAAGACGGGCTGCGCCGTGCGTGTCACGTGTGCAGGGGCTGTGCAACTTGAGCATGCACAGGGGCGCGGTGCGGATGCAGGCCTGCGGCGCCAGATTGTCGAAGCGGCCTTGAGCCTCAAGCAGCGTGGCTGGGCGGTGGTGGATGACGTCCTGCCACAGTGCGCCCCACAGACTCGCGTCTGCTGCGACTTGGTGCAGCTGCGCCGCTCTGCGGTATGACTTCAGTGCGCTCATTGCGCAATGGCTCCCGCTGGTCCCGGCATAAACACCCTTGCGTGCATGTGACCTGTGTACTAGTGTCAGAAGCTTCACCACTGCCTGCGCTCAAGCTTTTATAAACTCATGTGGCCCCGCACACGTTTGCTAGCGGTGCTGAGCCGGACGAACAGCCTCTGCGAGCGCTATGCTGAGTGCGCGGCAGTGTGCACGCTGCGCGCGAATCAGAAGCTCGAGGCAGCCCAACGCGCGCAGGGACGAGTGCGCGGCGTACGTCGACAGCGTGTGGGCGTGGCTGGAGGGCCTCGGCACGGGCGTGCGCCGCGGCGACCCGGACACGTGGGCGCCGCCGGCCTGGCCGCCGAGCTACCGCGGCGTGGTCAACACCCTGGAGGTCGCGCACGCGGACTTTGTGTGGCGCGTGCGCAAGCACGCGCGCGTGCGCCAGGCGCGCCGCGCGCCGCCCGGGGGGGACGGGGGCGTGGCCGGCAGCGCCCGTCACCCAGACGGTCAGTTAGGTTTTGAGGAGGCACGACCTGCTCGGGCGCCGCCTGTGCTCCTAGGGCTGTTCTGCCGTCCAGGCGAGCTTGCAACAGACATTCAACCCTTCAAGTAGTTGGAACGTAAGAAGAGCTCGAGCGCTGCAGCCCTACCGGCAGAAGCCGGCCTGCTGCGGCGCGCACGTGGGCGATGCCCAGCATGCGACGTGCATGCTTTGGGGCGCGTGCAGGTCTTTGCAGACCTGTGGGGCGACGACCGGCTGCTCAGCAGCTTCGACTCCATCAACGTGACGCCGCCGGCGCCCGCGGCGGGCGGCGTGCCGCTGCCGGGCGGCTCCTGGCTGCACACAGACCAGGCGCCCAGCCGCCGCGGCGTCGCGTGCATCCAGGGCCTGGTCAACATGGTGGACGTCGGCCCGCGCGCGGGCACAGGCGCGCCCGTTGGCTGTCCCTGTGGCTGCCCCTGTGGCTACCCCTATGGCTACCCATGCGGCTACCCCCTGGCTACCCCTTTGATTTGATGCACGTAGCAAGGCTGCCAGCAATGTGAGCATAGGCAACACACTGAGCCCTGAGCCTCTTACGTTGACGGCATGGGAGCCCGAGAGGGTGTGGTGCTGCTGCCTCCCGGGCGCGCCCGTGCTTGCCCGCTGAGGAGCGCGGCGGCGCTGTGTGGAAGTTGCAAGGGGGGGGAAGGCGCTGTTGCATTGCGGCCGAGTGCGTGCAGCTTGGCAGCGCGGCCTCCCTCCCGTGTGCCAGCTCCAGCCTGCGCCGGCGGCAGGCACGCTGCTGGTGAAGGACGGCAGCCACAGCGCCCACGAGCGCTTCTTCCAGACGGCGTGCGTGCTGCCCCCGGAGGAGCGCACCCAGGTCAAGGACTGGTGCGCGTGGTCATGGTTGCGCTTTTGCCACACCTGCTGCGGGCAGCGCCTGCGCTCTGCCGCCCAAGCATGTCCATAAACATGTTGCATGTCGAGGCGTGGCGCGTGATGGGGCGCACACCTCAGCAGATGGGCGTCGGAGCGCCAGCACTGTGCCCAGGCGTGCTGTGCGCGATCGAGCGATGAGCGCAAGGGCAGGCAACTTTCACCTGGCATTTGCATCATCATGTTCGACTCGTCCTTGTGTGGACATGCTAGGAGCGGCTCGGCTGGCTGGCGGGGCACACCCGCTTCTCTGTGTGGCAGAAAGCCTTGTTCAAGAGAGGCTTGCCAAAACCTTTGCGCTTATCAGAACTTGCGTACCGTGCGACTCGGTGCCACACCCGCCGCCAGAGGCCTGCGGCGGCCGGCCCGCAGGCACCAGTTCACGCCGGAGGAGCTGCCGTTCTGGGAGCCGTTTGAGAGCGTGGCGGTGGACGGGCGCGCCGGCTCCCTGTTCCTGTGGGACAGCCGCACGGCGCACGCGGTGCGCGCCGCGCAGCCGGCCCCGCCCTCCGCGCGTGGACCCTACCGTAACCTGTTCCTGCCACAGGCCATGCCCTGCTGGGTCGCCGCTCGCCACACTGCAGCGCAGTGGCTGCCCAGCTCTCCCGCGGCTCCCCGGCGCGGCGCGGGAGCCGCGCGGAGACGGCCGGCTCGGTGTTCAGAGTTCTGGCGGCTGCCAGGACGTGCGGCCAAGGCATCAGGACAAGGGCGGGGCTGAACCGACCCTGCCCTGTGACTTTCAATCGTAGTAATAAAGTACCAAAGTGCTACCTTGAGGCTCTTCGTTTCATTGACTGCTTTCTTCTCACTCGCGCAGAACGTGCGGCCGGAGCGCGCGAGTGCGTGGCGCCATGTGGTGTACGCGTGCATGCAGCCGGCCGCGCTGGCCGGGCCGGGCGACCTGGCGCGCAAGCGTGAAGCCTGGGACGGCTTCCGCGTGACCACGCACTGGCCGGCCACCAACGTCGAGCTCTTCCCGGACGACGGCGAATGTGCGCGGGGGGCTCGCGGCAGCACTGTGAAGCCCTGTTGGCCGTCGCTTGTGCTGCCCCCCCTTGCTGCAGCTTCCGCGCTGGCATGCCGTCCTGGGGCTCATCATGATGCGGTGCTGAGCCATGGCCACTATAGCATGCCGTCCTGGGGCTCATCATGATGCGGTGCTGAGCCATGGCCACTATAGCATGCCGTCCTGGCTTCATCATGATGCGGTGCTGAGCCACAGCCACCATAGCATGCCGTCCTGGCCTCATCATGATGCGGTGCTGAGCCATAGCCACTATAGCATGCCGTCCTGGCCTCATCATGATGCGGTGCTGAGCCATAGCCACTATAGCATGCCGTCCTGGGGCTCACGATGCGGTGCTGAGCCACGGCCACTATAGCATGCCGTCCTGGGGCTCACGATGAGCCATGGCCACTATAGCATGCCGTCCTGGGGCTCACGATGCGGTGCTGAGCCATGGCCACTATAGCATGCCGTCCTGGGGCTCACGATGCGGTGCTGAGCCATAGCCACTATAGCCACCCAGGATGTGGTTCCAGTCAGATGTGCAGGGCAGCACTCATTGCGGCGTGTTTTGTCCTACCCTTACAGGACCAGCACCGCCTTTCTTAGCGAAGCGGGTGATGTCATCCAAGCTGTGTGCCGCCCCGCGCGCGCAGCCTACTACGGCGCCGGCGCCGGCGGCGCGCCGCCGCGGCGCGGCGCGCCGCCGCCGCGCACGCGGCACCGCGTGGAGGACGCCGACCTGCGGCGGCTGGCGGGCGTGGAGCCCTACCCTGACCCTACGGCGGCCTCGCCCGCCGGCGCGCGCGCGGCGGCGGCCGCGGGCGGCGGCCCGGCGCGGCCCGCGCTGCTGCACATGTCGGCGGCTGAGCTGCAGGCGCTGCTCGAGCGCGCGTGACGGGCAGCCCGGCATGCTGGGCGAGGAGTGCTGCAGCCCATTGACGCCCCCCCAACACACGCCTTCGTCTCCAAGACAGGCTCGAGAGGCCACGCCTCACTCGAGCGAGGCTGGCATGCCGCACAGCACCTTCGGTGGTGAAGCACAGAGCTTTCAACATGTGACCCACTTAGCGGTACGGTCTGAGGCAGGCTCGTTGACAAGGAATCCTCTGTAGAAGGCATCCTCTGCAGAATGCTGGGAATGGGCCTGCCAAGGCATAATGGGTAGTGAACAGCTTAGGATCAATGGGTGAAACCTTGACGTGAACAATTTAGGCGCAGTGGGTTACGACAATGTGGCCGCTCTGTACTGGCCGCCAATGCAAGTGTGGGCCACCAAATGTGTACTACCGGCACGCTGCTCGCGGAGCTGCATTGCACCGCAAAACGCGCGCCGCATGCAGAATTTCAGTCAGTGGCTTGATTGCAGCCCTGCTCGCACTGACTTGTTGCATGGAGTGTGAACAGTTGGCATGCATAGTAAGCCCAAAATGTGGGTAGCGAATGACTGTGCCGTGTTTCCATCGCTCCATTTCCGAGTCACCAACTGGAACGGCAGTTTGGCCACACTCAGGTAGTGATTAGTAGTGCCTTATTTCAAGTGCTCTATTTCAAGTCAACAACCTGGAACGGCAGCTTGGCCACACTCTGCCTGCACACTCCACTATCCCCGCCTCTCCTCTGGTCACAGCGGGGGCCTTCCCTTGAACATGCAACACACCGGCAGTGATTGTCTGGAGCAAAATCGTGGCGCTGAGCGCGGCTGGCGCGGCCGCTCGCGCGCGCCTGCTGCCCTGCCGCTAGGGTAGGGATGCTAGGGTATGGCAGGGCACTACTTCGCCTCTGACTCCGCCTTGTCCAGCGCCTGCTTCACCACGCGCTCGTAGCTCAGCTGCGCGCGCCCGCGCCCTGCCAGGTCAGCCGCGCCTCCTCAGCATGCCTTGCATGCACCTCAGCATGCAGCTGCCGGGCAAGCCAACGAGCGACTTCGCAGCCGGAAGACCAGCACCTCGCAAAGACGCGGTATCGCTTAATCTGCAGGCACTCGTGCATCGTCCACACCGGTGTGGCCCATAACCTCAGCATGCCGCGATCCTCTCCAGAGAGTGCGCTGCTGCGCACCAGGCGCTGGATGTCGCGCTGCGAGACCACCTTGTCGCCCGAGTACCCAAAGCTCGTGCCCTTGAAGTCGGCCGCCTTCTTGTCGCCCTCGCCGCTGCTGAAGTTGCTGCCTGCGGTGCACCCGAGCGAGTGCCTTTGCGCCTCTGACCCGGACGGGCCGAATCACCTTCAGGCTGTGGCCCCTTGGAATGCATGCGCACGGTCACACGCGCTGGGAATGCAAGCACGTTTGAGATACGGCTGTTCGAGTGCGGCGCTGCAGCACGACCGCGACGCGGCCCGCACCCCACAGGCTCTGCAGCGCGGTCACGACGTAGTCGTGCAGGTTGCCGGAAACCTCCACCTCTTTCCCGGCCTCCTTGAACACGAACGTGCAGCTGCCGTCGTCGCTGGTCGCTGAGGGGTCGTAGTTGGCCGCGGACGGGTCTGTGCAGCCTGAGGGTCACCCGCCCACGCAGCATTCAGCACTCGTGTGCGTGGTGCTAGAAGTGACGCCGCGCTGGCACACCACGGAGGGCTGCAGGAAGAGACAAACAGCTGAGGGGTTCAACAGAGCGCAAGCCTGGCTCTCCCAGAAGTGCAATCGAAAGCGTGAAGACCACTGGGTGCGAAACAGCCAGCCAGCCTGCACCTTCGCTCTAGGTTCGCTCTAGGCGCTGCGGTCGCTCTCCGCAGCGCCACGCTGCCGGGCGTATGCAGGGACAGAGGGGCGTGTGCGCGGCGGAGCGCAGGCGGACCTTGGACGGCCTGCTTTGCCTCCTGCACCAGCTCATACACCCGCCTGAGCCGCGCGACCTCGTCGTGGTGCGTGATGCGGCCAGAGAACGGAGACGCAGTGCCCTGCCACGGCACGTCGCTCTTCGTGGGCTTGAAGATTGCCGCAGCGGCCTCCGCAAGGTAGTTGCCAATGCCGCCCTCTGCGCGTGTCTTCGTGCGCAGCACCACCCTGCACCACACAGCAAGCCACTCAGCGGCTGAGGACCCGTGCACGCGTCATCACGACTGCCACGAGCGCGTGAGGCCCTCCACCCACCGCTTAGCGCGCAGGGGTGCAAACACCGTCCGCCGGCCCTGCAGCGACGCGGGCTTGCTGATGTTCCTTGCGGGCAACCGCGCCACTGGCGCGTGCGCCTGGAGCATCGTCAGCGGCATGTCTCACCTGCCTCTGTCTATGGTCCCTCAGAGGTGTGCGCTTGTATATTCTGTGCTGTTTCTGCGAGGTCGGATGCTGTGTGCTGGAGTCATACAGAGTGCCTAATCCCTGATGCCAAGATAAGTTGCCTGCAGCAAAATTTTGCTTGAACAAAACAGTGTGCCGGCCCTGCGCTGCAGCTCTAGTCAGCAAGCCAATGGCAGGAGCACTGCTCAACGCGCCCCACGCGCACTGTCGGGTGCAGCAAACAAACAACAGAGCCAATGCACTTGCGCATGTGCGGGGCAGACTGCCGCGGAGCAGCCAGGCGCGCTACAGGGTGACTGCGGCGGCCGTGGTGGACACACCGCCTGCACGCACGACTGAGCAGCCGCTGCTGTCTGACGACGTCCGTCGCGACACGGCCATCTTGCGGGTCTGGCACCAACGCCTAGCAGACTAGTGCCTGTCATAGTGGCAGGATGGTTGCAGCTGTGCAGCAAGCACAGTGGCACTCTGTACGGTGGGAACGGGGTGTTGCCGGGTCTGCGCAGGCAAGCTTGCTATTCAATTGGCTTATTTTGCTTAGCAACGCGTCTCTGCGCAGTGTGGCCTTCAGTGCTGCCGGCAGGAGCTCCTTAACGGCGCTACAGTGCACAGACGCCGCTTGCCTGAAGAGCTGTGCAGCAACGTGCAAGCTCGCGCCGCTCGCAGGTGCCCTGCCCCAAGGCATCGAGCCGGGAGGCCGTGGTCTACATCCTGGGAGCGTCGCACGTGTCGCGCGCCTCCTGCGACTGCGTGCGCGAGCTCATTGAAGCCGTGCGGCCGGACGTCGTGCTGGTGGAGCTCTGCAAGGACCGCCTGGGGCTGCTGGTCGACCCGGTGCGGCCTGTCATCCCGCAGCGGTCCTTGCGGGCCAAGCGGAGCAAGCGCGAGCAAGCCACATCGAACAACCGCCTTTGCTTTGCGGTTGAAGTGACTCCAGGGCCGCAGTGCGGCCGAGCATGTGAGCTGCGCTGCGCTGCGTGCCAGGGGGTAGCACGACCCGTCCTCTGCTCCCGCAACAAACCTAAGGATTACGTGCCAAGCAGCTGGTCATCAGCACGCGCCCTGACCCTCCGCTCAGGCACATTTGCTCGCTTCCTGGTGTAACCATGCGCAGTCCACTGCGCGGTGAGGGGTCGCCGGGCACAGCAGCCTCGAGCGCGCGATCGGCGCCAGCCACGCAGCGCCCAGGCGCCCGCACGCACACGCAGTCCCCGCGCCGAGCGCGCGCGCGCGCGCGCCGGCAGGCGCAGCAGCGGCGCGGCGGGCAGCTGTGGCACACGCGGCGCGTCAGCCTGTCCGGCCTGCCGGCGGGGCCAGGCTGGCCGGCGCCCGCGGAGCTGCTGCCCCTGCTGCGCACGCGGCCCGGGCGCCCGGTCGCGATGCAGGACGTGGAGGCGGACTGCGCCACGCTGCTGGAGACTGGCCTGTTCAGGCGCGCGCGCGGCCGCGCCGCCGCCCGTGGCGCTGGCGCCCGCCGTGGCCGGCCGCGCGCGGGGGGCGCAGACGCCGCCTCGCAGGCAGCATGCTGCCGTGCTCGCCCCCGGCAAGCAGGCCATGCGGCCGGGACGGCGGCGATGCTGCTCCAGCCTGTGCCCTAGAAGGTTGTTGTCGCCAATGTTTGCCAGGCTCTCGATGATGGCGGTGGTGACATTCCAGCCTCTGCCGGCGCTGCGCCGCCGCGCGCAGGCGGGCGGCGGGCGCCACGTAGGAAGTTGATGCATCGCACAAGATCATCAGGGCTTGGGTCACAATCAACGCCGCCGTGCGCAGGCGGGTGGCGCCGACCACGCGCCTGCCGCGCCACAACGAGTCGCCGCTCTTCCTGCGCGGCGAGGACGGCCGCCTCGCGCCGGTCGCGCCGCTCGGCGAGGTGCGCGCCCCGGGTGGCATGCTGTGCCGACTGGGGACACCGACCCCGGCAGATTCCCTCCATGCAAGTCAGCACTTGACACTCGCACATTGTACTTCCGGTCACAGTACGCCAGGAAAGGCGCTGCGCGCCATGCGGCCAGCGCTCGCCGCCTGCGCAGGCAGCCCGCGGCCTCGCATGCGCGCGCGCGCGCGCTCTGTGTGGCCGCCGCCCGGGCTCGTGCGCAGGCGCGCCGTCGGCTTGCTTGCACACTCCATCCGTATGGAGAGTTGTGTTGAAAAGAAAGTATGACTTGATCCGAGTTTTGCGACCGTGCAGGTGGAGTTTGGGGTGCGCGAGCGCGAGCTGCCGGCCATCCGCGGCTTCGCCGCGCGCCTGGACTCCAGCCTGCCCGGCGCCGCGCTGCCGCCGGCCGCGGCCGACGAGCTGGCCGCCGAGTTCCTCGCCGCCGCCGCCAGCCCCGCGCGCTCGGCCGCATCGGTGTACCTGGAATTCCTGCCCCGGCTGCGCGCGCTCGCGGAGGCGCACATCCAGGCGCCGGCGCGTCCCGGGACCGCACGGCTCTCCTGAGCGCACGCGCCCGCTCCTGCCGTGCCGGCGCGCGCGCCGTGTCGGCGTGTCCGGGCGTGCGCCCGGCGAGCACAGCACCGCCTGTCACCTCCGCGCATGCTCGCAGCCGCGCTGCTGCTGCCGTGCTGGAGTGCCGCCGCCGCTGACGATGCATGCAGCGGTGTGGGTGGCACCAGCGCTCGACGGCGACGCACATCCTTGCTGCAGGCCGCATCGCTCTCGCGCAAACGCTGTTTGTATGCAAGCTCTGGGTGGACGGCGTAATGCCAAGTGACTTTGCCTAACTCTGACCCTATGCCGTTTGCCCCGCAGGATGGCCTGGAGATTGGCTATCGAGGCGTGGAGAGCGGCCAGGTGGAGGCGGTCATCAAGGCGGCGTCCCCGGATGCCGCGCCGCTGCGCGCGTTCGTCAGCGGCCTGGAGGCCAGCGCCCCCGGGGGTGAGTCCCAAAGCGCACACAAGGTTCAGGGTGCACTGCACGTTGCCATGAACGCTCCACTTTTGCATGCGCTACCGGTAGCCCTCGCTCCGGCATACTCCCTGACGCAACGTTGAGGACTGAGTCAGGAGCATGGCTGTCTGTCCCGCACTTGGAAGGTGCAAGGGCTCTACAGCTGCATCCGACAAAGCATCCGCCTTGCCTCGCTCCCGACTGGCTCCCCCCTCGGCTGCCAGGATGAACGCCGCCTCCTCCCCTGTGTGCCCAAGCGCAGCGGGACGGCAGGCCAACATGCCGCGCCAGTCACGGGTCCTTGAAGTTTTTTGGGGCGTTGCCGTAGGCGCGGGCGCGGGCATCGAGCGCTTCGTGCCGCGGCGGGGCAAGCTGGAGATCTCAAAGAACATGGTCGTCGAGAACCTGGCCACCGTGCTGGACCTGCCACCGCAGACGCTGGAGGCGCTGGCCGGCGCGCCGGCCGCCGGCGACGCGGCGGACGCGGCCGCCGGCCGCACGGCCTGGCGGCCCTGGAGCGTCGAGGAGATGGAGGCGGGCGAATGTGCGCCCGCTGCTGAACCCTACATAGGTCTTTAGGTTCTGGCGCCGCCGCGCGCACGCGCTGGCGGCCCTGGACAGTCGAGGAGAAGTATGCGGGCGAGCGTGCGGCCCGCTGCTGGACCCTACGTGATGCTTGGGGTCCTGTGGCCATCTGGGCACTGATGTGTCGCGCCGCATGCTGGGTTGCTGGCCGGTGGCGCCGCGGGCCGATGCGGCGACCGTGCACCGGTTGCGTGGCCTGACCCCCCGCGTGTGGGCGCGACGCGCGCAGCCGAGGACGACAGCGGCGGCTTTGCCGCGCGCTTCGGAGGGTGGCTGACGGCGACATATGCGGCGCGCCAGAGCGCCGCTGCGGCCAAGTGCGGCGTGGCGCCGGGCGAGGCCTGGCGCGCCGCGCTTGCAGCGGCCGACGCGTGCGGCGCCGCGCAGGCGCGGCCCGGCCGGCCCCGCGCGCAGCGCCTTTTCGCGGCGCGGCGCGGCAGGACGCGTGCTGCCTGTGCTGCCGCCGCCGTGGTGCTGGCCGCGCTCGGGGTCCTTCGCGCCACCGGCTGCCTGGCCGCAGCGAGCTGGGCCTAGACTTTGCGCGCTGTGTGGTGCTTGCAGGTCCTCGACAGTGGCTGCCTGCTTGATGCAGGTATTGTCAAAGCTTTAACAAGTGCAGGGGACCCCTGGGTGATGGGTGTCGCCTGTTGCAAGAAGCTGTGGTGGACGCCGTTGATCGTGGACCGAGGCGTGAGGCGCGGGGGCGGCCGGCAGGTGCAGCTGGGCGACCTGCCGGCCAGCCGCAGCGCGCGCCGCCTGGCCGCGGGCGTCTGGGCCGCCACGCTGCCGCGCCTGGCGGCGCTCGGCGCCGTGGGCGCGGCGGCGGCGGCCGCCGCGCTGCTGCACGCGCTGCCAGGCGCGCCGGCGGCCCCCCGCTCGGCACATCGGCGTCTTTTGCGGGACCGCGCAGGCCGCCCGTTCATGCCATAATGCGACCGTGAGCGTCTTTTGGTTGTGCCTCAGCAGGCAAATGCAGCGCCGTAATCACCTGTGCCCCGGCCCGTGCTGTGCAGCGCCCGCCCTGCAGCCTCTTGTATGCCAGAAATGACTGCA
>JAABUJ010000206.1_pt1 | contig 128843 bp, 127 predicted proteins | sample 5559131 | NCBI WGS metagenome assembly JAABUJ01 (sample SAMN10711875, study PRJNA513366) | rock metagenome | isolation source: Antarctica rocks | place: Antarctica: Victoria Land, Mt New Zealand nord | collected 2016-01-07 | reverse complement strand
GGCCACGACCCGTGACGCCCTGGAAGCGGCGCTCCCCGCCGCACTGGACACGGTCCCCCCACAGGTCGCTCGTAACTGCTTCCGCCACTACGGCTACTCGGTCCAATGACTCCGCGAAACGCTTTAAGGACGCTGCGTTTCTCATAAACGGTGGTATTTCAGACGGTCGAGTACCCCTACATAGCTCGGGTCAAGAAGTCGATGACCACCGCCTCGTGCTCTGTTGCCAGCAACGCGTCCATATCATGGGTCCCTCCGTCGATCGGGAGATAGGTAGCAAAAGCGCCTGCCTCTCCGAGCGATCCTGCCAATGCTTTGGCGTGGCGGATAGGAACGATCTCATCATTGGTCCCATGCAGAATCAGGAAGGGTGGCGAGTGCGGCGTCAGGTAGGTCGTCGGATTCGACATGCGAACCAGCGCTGGGTGGTCGGCCACCCGACCGCCACTCAGTTGCTCCCAGGCGTTGTCTCTCTCGGGTACGTTCGGCGGATCGAGAAGCGCGTCAATCGGCGGAGAGATGGCAACGACCGCTTGGACTGCGCTGGAGTAGTCTGCCCAGCCGCTGTTCCCTTCCAATTCGGGCATGCCGGCCGATGTGCCCAGGAGTGCTGAAAGGTGCGCCCCTGCGGAGTGCCCCGCGGCAGCGATGCGCTCCTGGTCGAGACCATAGGTCGACGCGTGGGCGCGGAGCCAGCGCGGGATCGCCTTGACGTCGTAAATCTGTGCGGGGAAGGAAGCCTGGCCGGAGAGACGGTAGCCGCCGCTGACCACAAAATAGCCGTGGCGAGCGAGCGTTCGCACCAGTTCGGGCACACCGGATCGGTCACCGGCGCGCCAAGCGCCGCCGTGCAGCCAGACGAGGGACGGCATTGGCAAGCGGGGTGCTGGTCGTGGACGGTAGATGTCCAGGAGAAGCGGCACATTCCCACCACACCCGTAGAGCACGTCTCGGATGATCTCTACACCCATGTCTTCACTCGCGATGGTGCCTCACCTTTCCAACGTGTCTACAGTAAGCGTCCCACGCCGGGATCCTCCAGACGGATAGCTGTCCCGGAAACGTTTGTGAAGTAAGACCGTCGCTTAGTAATCGCCCATCTCTTGAGACGCACGGGTCAGACGGGCCATTGATTCTCGACGTTCCTGGCTCCGTCGCTCTCGATACTCAAGCGCGTCCCGGAGCTGCACCCGACGATGCGTGCCAACCTTCGTGAATGGAATCGTTCCTGCTTCAAGCAGTCGGATGAGGTACTGGCGGGAGATATGCAGGAGATCAGCGGCTTGCTGTGTCGTCAGCTCGTGATCGTAGACGACGAGTTGCACGCCACGACCGGCCTGAAGCTCGATGAGGATCTTCTCTAGTACTGCGTAGGACTTGGCCGAGAGCGGCATCCGGCTACCATCCGGTGAGATGAGCATCGCCGCACCTGCCGGCGTACTCGGTTCCATGCTAGACGGCAGATCGATGTAGAGATCGTTGTGGAGGGGCGCAACAACTGCCATACATACTCCTCAAGGAAGGGGGGACGGAGAACTCTACCACTTACGATACTCCATAAACGCTACAAACGCAACTGTTTTTCTCCTCAGAACTCAGAGAAAGTGGAAGGAATACTCCATTACGCAAAGACTACCGGCGCTCAAGGCTGTGGCGTTTCACGAAACTGGTCAACGTCATGTGGTTGACTCCGAGAATCCGAGCGATCGCGCTATGGGAGACGAACTTCTCCAGGCGTTCCTAGCTGATCGCCTCTTTGCCGGTTAGCTTGGTCTCCTTTGGATAGCTCCCTTCGAGTAGGGGCTCAGTCGTAAGCGTCCGAGAGCGAGGAGTTGCCAGGGAGCATATCAGGTTCTTCACCGCATCCTCCGGCAGCCGTTGAAAAAGATCCACCCGCGAGAGGACACATGGATGGGTGCGAACCCGGAAAAATGTAGTCTTGAACCATGGAGACTGGCGCCATGACCGATCTCATCTACCTAGACCATGCGGCCACCACTCCGCTCCGCCCCGAGGCGCGAGCGGCCATGGAGCCGTTTCTCTCCGATAACTTCGCCAATGCCTCCAGTGTGTATCGCCTGGCGCAGGAGGCTCGCTCTGCCCTGGATGAGGCACGGGCCACGGTAGCTGACTGTTTCGGCAGCCATCCCTCGGAGATCATTTTCACCTCCGGGGGGACTGAGAGCGATAACGCGGCGATCAAAGGGGTTGCGTTCGCCAGGCAGGAGCGGGGGCGGCATCTGGTCACCAGCGCGATCGAGCACCATGCGGTGCTGCTTCCCATGCAGGAGATGGCGGAGCGGTTCGGATTTGAGGTGACGGTGCTGCCGGTGGACCGGGGTGGCGTGGTCGATCCAGATCGAGTGGCGGCGGCCATCAGAGCGGATACGGTGCTGGTCTCGATCATGCGGGCCAACAACGAGATCGGCACGATTCAGCCGGTGGAGCGGATCGCCGAACTGACCCAGGCGCGCGGCATACTATTTCACGTGGATGCGGTGCAGGCCGCGGGAACTCTGCCCATCGATCTCAGCAAGACGCCAATCGATCTGCTGAGCATCTCGGCTCACAAGTTTTATGGACCGAAGGGGGTGGGCGCCCTCTATGTGCGGCGCGGTACGCCCTGGTGGCCTCTGCTCACCGGCGGCGGACAGGAGCGGAACCGGCGAGCCGGCACGGAAAACGTGGCTGGAATCGCGGGGATGGCCAGTGCGCTGGATCTGGCCTGCGCCGAGCGGGCCGCGACCAATCGCCATGTTGCCGGCCTGCGCGACGAGCTGATCGAGCGGATCTGTACCCGGATCCCCGGCACGGTGCTCAATGGGGACCGGGAGCGACGCTTGCCGAACAACGTGAATTTCAGCTTTGCCGGTGTCCACGGCGAGTCCCTGCTGGTCGGGCTGGACCTGGCCGGGATCATGGCCTCGAGCGGCTCGGCCTGTACCTCGGGTTCTCTGGAGCCCTCGCACGTTCTCCAGGCACTCGGTCTAGCCAGAGAGCAGACGCAGGCATCGCTCCGTCTGACCGTCGGTCGCGACAACACGGCGGAGGAGATTTTACGCACGGTCGACGTGCTGGAGCGGCTGGTGGCTCGGCTGCGTCGGGTGGCGCCAGCGGCTCGCGGGAGCTGATGATGTTCTCCGACGTCGTGCTCGATCACTTTCAATCGCCGCGGAACGTCGGGGAGATGGCGACTCCCAACGCCGAAGCGGAGGAGGAAAACCAGGTGTGTGGCGACCGGTTGCATGTCTGGCTTCGCATCGAGGGCGCAGTGGTGGTGGAGATGACCTGGCGGGCCGAGGGCTGCGCTCCCGCTATCGCCGCCGCCAGTGCTACCAGCGAACTGGTGCCCGGCATGACGCTGTCGCAGGCAGCTCAGCTCGATCGGGAGATGATTATGGAAGCGCTGGGCGGCTTGCCGGCCCGCAAAGCGCATGCCGCCATGCTCGCCGCCTCGGCGGTACGCCGGGCAGTGGAGAGCTATCGCAGCACGTAACTCCAGTCGCCATGATGGTGGCTGATCTATACACTGGGCTGTACTGGACTCCTGGCTGGTCACAGATGCGCGGATACAAGGAGGAGCAGTGACGGAAGAGAGTGCGCCGCATCGCATCCGACCAGTGGCGCTAATCGTGATGGATGGATACGGCTGCAACCCCCGCGCGGACGGCAATGCGATTGCGGCGGCCCGAAGGCCGGTGCTCTCAGACCTCTGGGATTCCTGTCCGCATACCGAGCTGAAGGCGTCCGGCCTGGCGGTGGGGCTTCCCGAGGGGCAGATGGGCAACTCGGAGGTGGGACACTTGAACCTGGGGGCCGGCAAGGTGGTCTATCAAGACTTCACCAAGATCTCGCAGGCGATCGAGGACGGCTCCTTTTTTGATAACCCGGAGTTGCGGGCGGCGATGCAACACGTCCGGGAACGCGGCTCTCGGCTCCACCTCATGGGGCTCATTGGCTCTGGCGGCGTTCACGCCCATTCGGCGCATCTGTTCGCCACCGTGGAGCTGGCCCGGCGGGAAGGGATCGAGCAGGCTTTCCTGCACGTCTTCACCGATGGTCGGGATACCAAACCAACGGACGGGATCGAGGCCGTCCGCCGGATCGAGCAAGAAATCGACCGGCTCGGTCTCGGCGCCATCGCCACCGTTTCCGGTCGCTACTATGCGATGGATCGCGATGGACGCTGGGATCGAACGGCCCTGGCCTATGCTGCCCTGGTGCGCGGGGATGGCCGCGTGGCGGATAGCGCGGAGCGAGCCGTGCTTGACTCCTATGCCGAAGGTGTGACCGATGAGTTTATTCTGCCGACCGTTATCCGGAAGGATGATGGCGTGCCGATCGCCGTCATCGGGTCGCACGATGCCGCGGTGTTCTTCAACTTCCGCACGGACCGACCGCGCCAATTGGTGCGCGCCCTCACGACCCGCGATTTTGAGGGATTCGACCGGGGGCCTGCCCTGAACGACCTGTTTTTTGTGACCATGACCGAGTACGAAAAAACGCTTCCGGTGCACGTCGCCTTTCGGGGTGAAGATGTCCCGATGCCGCTGGGCCGCGTGCTGGCCGACCGTGGTCTGAGGCAGCTCCACGCCGCCGAGACGGAGAAGTACGCTCACGTCACCTTCTTTTTCAACGGCGGGCGCGAAGCGCCCTTTGCCGGGGAGGATCGGATTCTGGTGCCCTCGGCGCGCGATGTTGGTACCTACGATAAGAAGCCGGAGATGAGCGCTTTCGAGATTGCCCAAAAGACTGCCGAGGCGATCGGTACCGGCGCCTATGACTTCGTGCTGGTGAATTTCGCCAACGCCGATATGGTGGGACACACGGGCATGATGGAGGCCGCTATTCAAGCCGTGGAAACGGTGGATCGCTGTGTGGGCCAGCTGGTCGAAGCGGTGATCGAGCGGGGCGGAGTGACGCTGATCACGGCGGACCACGGCAATGCCGAGCAGATCATCGACTATCATACCGGTGGTCCATACACGGCGCATACCACGTCCTTTCCCGTGCCGCTGGTGCTGGCGGCGGGGCGGCACGCTGAACTGGCGCAGGCGCGGCTCCGCCCGGGAGGAGTGCTGGCGGATGTGGCCCCGACGATTCTGGATGTAATGGATATTCCGCGACCGGCCGACATGGAAGGCAAAAGTCTGCTGCTGCGCGGTGAGGAGGAAGAGGGATGAGCGCGATTGAACAGGTGGTGGCCCGCGAGATTCTCGATTCGCGCGGCAACCCCACGGTGGAGGTGGAAGTGGTGCTGGAGAGCGGTGATGTGGGCATCGCCGCCGTACCGTCCGGCGCCTCGACCGGCGCCCACGAGGCGGTGGAACTCCGTGATGGCGACCGGAACCGGTATGGCGGCAAGGGCGTATTGCGCGCGGTGGAGAACGTAAACACCACCATCGCTGACGCCATCGCGGGCCTGGATGCCACCGAGCAGGTGGCAGTCGACCGGCTGATGATCGACCTGGACGGCAGCGAGAACAAGGGAAACCTGGGCGCCAATTCGTTGCTCGGCGTGTCCCTGGCGGTGGCCAGGGCCGCCGCCAGCGAGCTGAATCTCTCGCTCTACCGCTATCTGGGAGGCCCCTTCGCCGATGTGCTGCCGGTCCCCATGCTCAACATCTTGAACGGCGGCAAGCACACCGATTGGCAGTCGACCGACCTGCAAGAGTTCATGGTCATGCCGGTGGGCGCCGAATCGGTCCACGACGCGGTTCGAATGGGCGCCGAGATCTACCACGCTCTGGGCACCGTGCTCACCGGTCGCAATCTGAGTACCACGGTGGGAGATGAGGGTGGCTTCGCGCCAAGCTTGAGCTCGAACCGGGATGCCTTGGAGGTGATCGTCGAGGCTATTCAAGCCGCTGGTTACACACCCGGCGAGGATGTCGTGCTGGCTCTGGACCCCGCCTCGAGCGAGTTCTACCAGGACGGCAACTATGTCTTGCGCAAGGAGGGCCGAACGCTGTCATCCGCTCAGATGGTCGAGTTTTATGCAGATCTCGCCGAGGAATTCCCCATCGTTTCGATCGAGGACGGGATGGCAGAGGACGACTGGGATGGCTGGAAGGAACTCACTGAGCGGCTGGGCCACCGGATGCAATTGGTAGGGGATGATCTTTTCGTCACCAATACGGAGAGACTGTGGCGTGGTATCCAGCAGGGCATCGGCAATTCCATTTTGATCAAGCTCAACCAGATCGGCACCGTCACCGAGACGGTTGAGGCTATCGAGCTGGCCCGGCAGAATGGATACACCGCGGTGGTGTCGCACCGCTCCGGCGAGACCGAAGACACCAGCATTGCTGATCTGGTGGTGGCGCTGAACACCGGGCAGATCAAGACCGGGGCGCCGGCGCGCAGCGAGCGCGCCGCGAAGTACAACCGGCTGATGCTGATCGAGGACGAATTGGAAGACACGGCGCGCTACCCCGGCTGGGCGGCTTTCTACAACGTCAAAGCACTGGCTCAGCGCGGCACAATTGAATGAGAAGTTTGATTGAGGTCGGCGATACGGACGGAAACAGCTTCACGCCGACGCAATTGGTGTAGCGCTGACCGGCGCACAGGCTATTCAGGTACCTGCCTGGCCAAAAGTCTTCGTGGCACCCGCAAGCCGAGCGCCGAACGCAGCTCCGCAGCCAGCCGCTGGTCCCGTTCGCCTACTGCCAACACGTGCTGGTAGATGGTGTCGGTCGGTTGCTCCGACTGACGGCAGGGTACGGCCAGTTGAGCCTCGGTCGTGTTCGCCACAGCGCGCAAAACAGTGTTGTGGACGGTATGGAACGTGGACCAGGTGTCCTCCCAGGAGTCTTGAGGCGCCGTTCCGGCGCTCCGCCACTCGGGCTGAGTGGCGACCGGTCCAGTCCGCAGCTCAGCCAGCAGCTCCTGCTCCTGCTCGCTGAGGCGACCAAGCCATTCTTGAAGCGTGCTCGACTGAGTGAGCGGCTGCGTTGCGCGGCGGTGAGCCGGAACCAGCGCCACCACCGTGAGCAATTCTTTGCGCGCCGCCCGCAGATAGGCGGCGAGGACCACAGCCGGTCCGGTGGGGGCGTCAACCACCTCGCGGCGCCGCCAGGTCATTATCTCGCGGGTGTGCTCGTGGTCATGCTGACTGCGCCATTCCGTCCACGCTCTGATAGATTGACCGCCCCACGGAACCGCGTTGGCCGCATGCAGGTGCGTATCGTCCATGCGGGCCAGCGCGTCCAGAAAGCGCTTGCGCGCCTGGACGCAGGCCTCGATTGATCGCTCCAGCGTCCAATCTTCACGGTCGACATGGGTGCGTGCATTCCGTTGGTCCAGATCAACCTGCTCGATTGCGTTGTGACGACCCGCCAGGTGCTCCTCAATACGCTCAGTGAAGAACTCATCCCACGACGCGACGTGGGCCAGCAGATCAACGGCGTTCCAGTCCTCGATGACCAGGCGGCTGGAGAGTGTTGTCCGATCGAGACCGGTCAGTGCGTGCAGGAGGCCGGCGCGTTCGGCGGCCAACCGGGCCCGGAGCTGGGCTCGCCAACAGCGAAGCACCTCATAGACGTGCTCGGTATGCTCCAGCTCATGCTCGATCATGCGGCGGAGCGCTTTGCGCGCCGTCCATGGTTCATCCGGGTGGTCGGTCCAGGCCGTAGGGAATGCCACCTCGGTCCGCTCACGGTCGCCCATCTGGTGCAGACGATGCTGCGCCGTGCTCCGCTCCATTCGCAAAAAGGCGCGCAGCGGCAGGGCATGATCGTGTTCCCACTCTGGAGGCAAGCTCTCCCTGGGAACGACGCGAGACACGTACCACTGCTCGCTATTGCCCACATGCCGCAGGATTTCTTGGATGCTCATGGCCCCGGCATCCAGTTTCCAGCGGAGGATAGCCGGTGGTACTCCGCGGGCCGCGCGGAGCAGATCGGCGCGTGCATAGTCGCTCAGGCGAAAATAGCGTTCGATGTGCTCCGGCTGCAGCGGGATCTGGTCCGGCTGGAATAACGCGGCTCGGTCGCCATGTCTGAAGGGGACGGCGCCTTCGATGGTTTGGACCACACAGACGGTTATGGGCTCGATATCGCGGCTGTCTAGCCGCTCGCCGTGCTGCTCCAGCCATCCCTGATAACGGGTGATGGCCGCCGGCACGCCGTCCAGCGCCTCCTCCTGCGAGCGGCCCCGACTGATGCAACCGGGAAGGTCGAGTACGTGCGCCATGCACTCGCCGTCGGCGCCGACTTCAACGTAGACGTCATGTACTGGCATGCAAAGCCCTATGGGAGGCGTGCCTTGCGTTCGCGTGAGAACTCCCACCACGGTCGGGCAGGCTCGCCCCGAGCGTACGCGACCGCCGCGGAAAACACGTCGAGCACGCAGGAGTCGTGACGCACGCCGTCCAGGGCGCAGAGCGACTCGTACATCTCGCCGGCCTCACGCTGGCCCACCTGGCCCACGTCGGAGATTCCCAAACGAACCAGGTCGCCGGCCATGGCCGGACCGACATTGGGAATGGTTTGCAGAGCGTCCAGGACATCCTGCTCAGGCGTCGAAACCATCTTTCGTGTCACCACGTCGTGCCTCCTCTCCTGCAGACAGCATAGCGCGTGGGTGGCCAGCACGTTCGGCGGGAGATGCCCAAAAGGGCTATACTGAAGTCCGAGTAAGTTAGTCGGACTTGAGGATGAGTATGATCAGGTTTTCGACGCGCGGCGAATACGGTTTACGCATGATGATGGACCTGGCTCGCCACTTTGGCGGTGGGCCGGAGTCGCTGGCGGAAATCGCGAAACACGAAGCGCTGCCGGTCACCTATCTGGAGCAACTTGCCGCCAAGCTGCGCAGGGCGGGACTGGTCACCAGCTACCAGGGCGCGCGGGGTGGCTATCAGTTGAGCCATCCGCCCGCCGACATTACGGTGGGTGATGTGATGCGAGTGCTGGAGGGAGCGATCTCGCCAATGGTATGTGCTACCGAGGGGGAAAGCGACGTGCTGTGTGATCGTCAGGTCTTTTGTAGTGCCAATCTGGTCTGGGAACGAGTGCGGGATAGCGTGGCCCAGGCACTCGATTCGCTGACCCTGGCCGATCTGGTCCCGCCCAAAGCGCCGCTGCCCTGGGTGGAAATGGACGACCTTTCATATCAACCGACAGCCGTGCGTGTGGCGCAATGACCAGGGAGGCAAGTAGATACGGGATGGGAGAACCAATGACGGAGCAATCGACCGAGTTAGTAATCCGAGATTTACACGTGAAGGTCGAGAATCGCGAAATTCTCAAGGGACTCAACCTGACGGTTGGGCCAGGCAAAGTCCACGCGATTATGGGACCGAACGGCTCCGGCAAGAGCACCCTGGCGTACGCGCTGATGGGGCATCCCGGCTATGAGGTGACCCAGGGTGAGATTCTGGTCAACGGGGTCAATATCATGGGCATGGAACCGAATGATCGGGCCAGAGAGGGCGTGTTTCTGGCCTTTCAGTATCCGCACACCGTGCCGGGAGTGACCATGGCGAACTTCCTGCGCACGGCGGTGAACTCGGTGAACGAGAAGCCGATGCCGCCGCGTGAGTTCCGGGCCAAAATGCGCGAAAAGATGGCCATGCTGAAAATGAACGATGAGTTCGCCGGCCGGTACGTGAACGAAGGATTCTCCGGTGGCGAGAAAAAGCGCGCCGAAATCCTCCAGATGGCTATGTTGGAGCCGAAGTACGCAGTGCTCGACGAGACCGATTCCGGCCTCGATATCGACGCGCTGAAGATCGTGGCCGATGGCGTCAATGCCCTGCTGGGCCCCGACCTCGGCGTCCTGGTGATCACGCACTATCAGCGGCTGCTGAACTACATCAAGCCCGATTACGTCCACGTGCTGGTCAACGGCCGCATCGTGCGTGAAGGTGGGCCCGAACTGGCAATTGAACTGGAAAACACCGGCTACGAGCAGTTTGAGCCCGAGTCGGACGAGCCGGCAGCGTAAGGGAAGGAAAACAGATGGCAGTCGATCAGAAGACAGAACTCGAGGCGATTGGCGAATACAAATTCGGCTTCAACATGCCGGAGAAGTATGCGTTCAAGTCGCGCCGCGGTCTCGATAAGGATATCGTCGAAGAGATTTCGTACATGAAGGGTGAGCCACAGTGGATGCGAGATTTCCGCTTGCGCTCCCTGCGTATCTTCGAGAAGCGGTCCCTGCCGCAGTGGGGCGGCAACTTGAACGACCTGGACTTCCAGCAGATGTTCTACTACATCAAGCCGATGCAAGACCAGGGCCGTACCTGGGACGATGTCCCGGACGATATTAAGACGACCTTCGACCGTCTCGGCATCCCCCAGGCGGAGCGGAAGTTCCTGGCCGGAGTCGGCGCCCAGTACGAATCTGAGATGGTGTACCACAGCCTGCGCGAGGATCTGCAGAAGCAGGGCGTTATCTTCCTCGATATGGACAGCGCGCTGCGTGAGTATCCCGATATTGTCAAAGAATACTTCGGCACCGTGATACCGCCCAACGACAACAAACTGGCCGCGCTCAACAGTGCGGTCTGGAGCGGCGGCAGCTTCGTCTACGTACCTGAGGGGGTACACGTCGAAATTCCGCTGCAGGCCTACTTCCGCATCAACGCCGAGAACGCCGGCCAGTTCGAGCGAACGCTGATCATCGCGGAGCCTGGTAGCTACGTCCACTACGTGGAAGGCTGTACCGCGCCGACCTACACCAGCGACTCGCTGCATAGCGCCGTGGTCGAGATCATCGTCAAGCGCGGCGCGCGCGTCCGCTACACGACCATCCAGAACTGGTCCAAGAACGTGTACAACCTGGTGACCAAGCGGACCTCGGTGTACGCCGACGGCACCATGGAATGGGTGGACGGGAATCTGGGCAGCAAGCTGACCATGAAGTACCCCAGTTGCTACCTGCTGGAGCCCGGCGCCAAGGGCGAGGTGTTGTCGATCGCCTTCGCCGGCGACGGCCAGCATCAGGACGCCGGCGGCAAGATTGTCCACGCCGCGCCGCACACCACCGGCACGATCTCCTCCAAGTCGATCAGCAAGGGAACCGGCCGCACCAGTTACCGCGGCCTGGTGAAGATCTATCCGGGCATGACCGGCTGCAAGACGCATGTGAACTGCGACGCATTGCTGCTCAACGATGAGTCTCGCTCCGACACCTACCCGTACATGGAGATTGAAGAGCAGGACGTCGAGGTCACGCACGAGGCCAGCGTTAGCAAGATCGGTGAGGACCAGCTCTTCTATCTGATGAGCAGAGGGATTGGCGAGGCGGAGGCGCGCGCCATGATCGTGCGCGGCTTCATTGAGCCAATCGCCAAGGAACTGCCGATGGAGTATGCAATTGAGCTGAATCGCTTGATTGAGATGGAAATGGAAGGTTCGGTCGGCTAGCCCGATTCGGACCAAAGACCGGCGCCGCGTGGCGCTCGTAGCGGCGGGGGCGTCGGGTGCGAAACGCATCCGCGTCCCTGCTCGCATGATGTGGACATGGTGGGAGAAAAGATGATAGACGCACAGGTTTCAGCGGGCCTGAATCGCGCTGAAGTGGAGCGGCTCTCGGCCTCCAAGCAGGAACCGGAGTGGATGCTCGAGCGCCGGTTGCATGCCTGGCGCCTTTTTGAGGCGATGCCCATGCCGACGCGGCAGGACGAGAATTGGCGACGTACGGATCTCTCAAGATTGAAGCTCGACGGCCTCCTGCCCAATTATTCGCCGGCCTCCGGTCCGACAGTTGCCTCGCCCTTACAACTCGACGAAAACAAGGGCGGAGCTCTGGCTCATCAGGACGGTCAGACCATAGCCTGCTCGCTGGACGAGACGCTGGTGGCGCAGGGAGTGATTTTTACCGATCTCGATACCGCCGTCCGGGAGCACCCGGAATTGGTGCAGCGCTATTTTATGACCGAAGCGGTCACCGCCGAGTACGACAAGTTCGCGGCGCTGAACGGAGCGCTGTGGAGCGGCGGGACGTTCCTCTATGTCCCACGAAACGCTGACGTCACGCTGCCACTCCAGGCGCTCTATGCGCTGACGGCATCCGGCGCTGGACTCTTCACCCACACCGTGCTGGTGGTTGAGGCGGGCGCCCGCGTGACCTATATCGAAGAGTATGCATCGGAAAACATCGAGCGTCGCTCCTTGAATGCCGGTGTGGTGGAAATCTTCGTCAAAGAGGGTGCGCATCTGACGGTGGTCTCGCTCCAGGAGTGGATGGGTGAGGTCTACGATCTGTCGACGCAGCGGGCGCTGGTGGACCGAGACGCTCAGTTGCATTGGTTGGTCATCGGCATGGGGAATGGCCTGACCAGGGCCAACATCGAAGCTGCCCTGCGCGGCGCGGGCGCCAGCACCCAGATGCTCGGCATCCTGTGGGGCTACGGTCATCAGCACACACACTACCACACCGTGCAGGACCACATCGCGCCGCATACTACCAGCGATCTCCTATACAAGAGTGCGTTGACCGACGAGTCGCGGTCCATCTTCTCGGGCACTATTCGGGTCGTCAAAGGAGCGCAGGGCACCGACGCGTATCAGGCCAATCGAAACATCCTGCTGAGCCCCCAGGCAGCCGCGTTTCCCAGTCCCAATCTGGAGATCGAGGCCAACGAGGTTCGCTGCACGCACGGCGCGACGGTTGGCAAGGTCGATCAGGATCAGCTGTTCTATCTGATGTCGCGTGGTCTGCCGCGAATTGTCGCCACTCGCATGGTGGTCGAAGGCTTTTTCGAGGATGTGCTGCAGCGTGAGCCGGTCGCCAGCATTCGCGATAACCTGCGCGAACTGATCGACCGAAAGATAAACCTGGCTTAGAGCATGACAATCGGCGAATGGATCGAGGTAGCGCGGGTAGATGCCGTTCCGGAGGGCACTGGCCTGCGCGTGGAAATCGACGAGTACCCGGTCGCCATCTGGAACGTCGAAGGAGAGTTGTACGCCACGGCGGAGACCTGCACCCACGAGGAGGCCTCGCTGACCGAGGGAGAGCTGTGGGAGGAGGTTATCGAATGCCCGCTACACGGCGCGCAGTTCGATGTGCGCACCGGTGAAGTGCTCACCCTCCCGGCCATCTTCCCATTGCGCACCTTCCCCATCAGGGTTCAGGATGGGGTGATCTATGTTGAATGGAGCGGCGAGCGGTAGAGACGGCGCCGCGCTAGCAGGAAAGGGATACCAGTGCCAACGGAAGAAATGGTGCGCGAAGCACTCAAAGAAGTGATCGACCCCGAGATTGGGGTGAACATTGTGGATCTCGGGATGGTGTATGGCGTTGACCTGAAGGATGATGGAGATACGACGATCACCATGACCTTGACCACGCCTGCCTGCCCGCTGAGCGAGTACATCGATGCCGCGGTGCACGAGGCGCTCGAGCCGGTCCCGGAAATGGGGGATGTCACGGTGAATCTGGTCTGGACTCCCGCCTGGAATCCGACCATGATGAGCGAGGACGCCAGGCTGGAGTTGGGCTTCTGGTAAGGCTGGATGGAATCCGGGGACGCCGCTTGCCGGCGATGTGCCTGGTTACTGTGGTCGTGGCGGGCACGCTGCCTCTGGTGGCGAATGCCGCCGGGCAGCACAAGCTCTTCCACGCGGCCTTTACCGGGACCTATGTAATGAAGGGCCGCCATCTCCTGCTCTCGGACGCCTACGGCGCCATCCCAGGTATTGGACAGGGAGTCCTGGAACTTCGTCTTACCTTCGGGGCCGACCGAGGCCGCCGGAACCACTGCTCGTCGTTCGCCGGTACTGGAACGCTGGGTTCGGCAACCAGAAAGGATCGAATGGTCCTGGCGCTACGCGGCACAGAGTGCAGTAGCAGCCGGCACGCCGCCTATTATCTAGACGCCGCGACCTATACCATGCGCGGTGGCAGTGGGAAGTATGTCCATGCTTCCGGGTCGGGGAAACTGCAGGGCATTCTTTCGGTGGGCAGCAACGGCACCGTGATTGACAGGATCAATGGTACCTTGAACCTGTGAGAAACGGGGGGCCGAGTCAGGCCGCTCGGCACCTACCTCGATCCAAACGGGAGTTGCCGGCAGGCCGGCAACTCCCATTCCTCCTGTTCTACAAGCCCAGCGCTGCTTCCAGCGCTCGTCTGGTCATAACTTTCACCAGATGCTTTTTGTAGGCCGTCGATGCGTTGAGATCGGCCGAGGGTTCCAGTCCCTGGTCGGCCAGCTCGGCAGCGTGACGGACGGTGTCTGCAGTCGCCTGCTGGCCCTGCAACGCCTGCTCCGCGGCCGCTGCGCGCATTGGTGTCGGTCCAACATTGGTCAGAGCGATGCTGGCGGAGCCGATCGAGCCGTTGGAGCGGACCACGTTCACCGCGCAGCCGACAATGGCCCAATCGATCATGCGGCGGCGGAACTTTTGATAGTTCTGGGCGGGGTTGTCGTGGGCACGGACCCGCACCTCGGTAATGATCTCCTCCGGCTCCAGGGCGCTGGTAAAGATATCCTGGAAGAAGTCGGCCACGTCGATGGTGCGGTCACCGTTCGGTCCATGCGCGATGACACTGCCGCCGAGGGCTGAGACGACCACCGGCATGTCGCCGGCTGGATCGGCATGGGCCATGGCGCCGCCCAGCGTGCCGCGATTGCGCACCTGCGGATCGCCAATCATGCCGGTCGCCTCCACCAGGAGCGGGATGCGGCGCTGAAGCACCTCCGAATCCTCCAGGTCGACATAGGTCGTCATGGCGCCGATGGCGACATGATCGCCCTCGTCGCGGATGTAACTGAGGCCCGGAATCTGAGCCAGGTCGATCAGCAAGGCGGGGGCTGCCAGACGCAGCTTCATCAACGGCAGGAGGCTATGGCCCCCCGCCAGGACCTTGGCGTCGTCGCCTTGCTGTTGGAGCAGCGATACCGCCTCATCCAGTGAGGTCGGAGTCGCGTAGTCAAAGGCTGCTGGGATCATGCCTGACTCCCTTTCGCTGCGGAGATAACGTGCCACACCCTCTCAGAGGAGAGAGGCATGTCGATGTGCCTGACGCCCAGTGGGCGCAGCGCGTCGACCACGGCATTGACGATGCAGGGCGCGGAGCCGATGGTGCCAGCCTCGCCGATGCCCTTAATGCCCAGCGGGTTGACCGGTGAGGCCGTGACCGTTTCCCCGGTGTCGTACATGGGTAGCTCGCTGACGGTTGGTATGGCGTAGTCGGCCATCGAGCCGGTGAGCAACTGCCCCTCTGGACTGTACACGGCGCCCTCGTACAGGGCCTGAGCGATGCCCTGCGCAATGCCGCCATGGACCTGGCCGTCTTTGAGCAACGGGTTGATGACGCGGCCGCAATCGTCCACCGCGTGGTACTTGAGGATCTGCACCTGACCGGTGTCCGGGTCGACCTCGACGGTGCAGACGTGGGTGCCAAAGGGCCAGGTAAAGTTGGATGGGTCGTAGAAGCTGGTGGCCTCCAGTCCCGGCTCCAGGTCGGGCGGGTAGTTGTGGGCCAGGTAGGCCGCGAGCGAGATGTCGGCGAGCGTCTTGGACTGGTCAGGGGAGCCCTTCACAAAGGCCTTCCCGTCCTCATAGACCACATCCTCCTCGTTTGCTTCGAGCAGATGCGCCGCGATCTTTCGGGCCTTGGCCTTGATTTTCTGCACACTGAGATAGGCGGCAATTCCACCCACCGCCGCACTGCGCGAGCCAAAGGTGCCGATGCCAAACTGCATGCGTCCCGTGTCGCCGTGGACTACCTCGACGTCTTCCACCTGGATGCCCAGCTCATCGGCCACGATCTGGGCGAAGCCGGTATCGTGCCCCTGGCCGTGCCAGCAGGCGCCGGAGAGCACAGTAACTTTGCCGGTGGGATGGATGCGCACGTCCGCGCTTTCCCAACCACCCGCGCCACCGCCTACCGCGCCCAGCACCTGTGACGGTGCCATACCGCAGATTTCGACATAGGAAGCCAGACCAACGCCCAGGTATCGGCCTTCCGCTGCCGCGGCCCTCTGTTCTTGACGAAAACCCTGGTAGTCGATGGACTTCAGCGCTTGCTCGAATGCAGTGTGGTAATCACCGCTGTCGTAGGTGACGCCGGTGGCCACATCCGCCGGGAAGTCGGCGCTGGGAATGAAGTTCTTCCGCCGGACGTCCGCCGGGTCCAGATCCAGCTCGGCCGCCACCAGATCGACCATGCGTTCCACCAGGTAGCAGGCCTCGGGCCGGCCCGCGCCGCGGTACGCATCCACCATCACGGTGTTGGTCAGCATGCCATGCACCGTGCACTGAATGTTCGGAATCTTGTAGGTGCCGGACAGCATGAGCGCGAACAGCACGGTCGGAATGCCGGGTGCGAACGTTGACAGGTAGGCGCCGAGATTGGCGTAGGTGGTTACCTTGAGGCCGGTGATAACGCCATCCTCCGTGACGGCGATCTCGGCGTAATCGATGTGGTCTCGACCGTGGGTGGTGGTCGCGTAGTCCTCACTGCGCGACGGCGTCCAATTGACCGGGACGCCGGTCTGTTTGGCGACGAACGCCATGATGATCTCTTCCGGGTACAGGTACAACTTGCTGCCGAAGGCGCCGCCCACATCGGGTGCAATGATTCGTATATTCTGTTCAGAGTGTCCGGTGACCAAGGAAAGCAGCAGGCGGACCAGATGTGGAATCTGGGTTGAGGTCCACATGGTCAGCTCATTGGTGTACTTCTGAAACTGCGCGGTAACGCCGCGCGTCTCCATCGCGTTTGGAATGAGCCGTTGGTTCACCAGCCGCTGCTTGATGACCCGGTGGGCCGATTGCAGCGCCTGTTCAACATCGCCGCCCGATACCGACCAGGTGAAAGTCTCGTTGCCCGGTATCTCGGCGTGAACCAGCGGCGCCCCGTCCTGCGCGGCTTCCTCCGCGTCGGTCACCGCTGGGAGCGTTTCATACTCGATCTGAATCAGTTCGATCGCGTCCTCGGCGGCGGCGCGAGAATCGGCCACGATTGCGGCCACCGCATCGCCCTGGAATCGCACCGTGTCCACCGCGAGGGCAGGATGCGGCGGGACGATCATGTCCGGCAGGGTCCAGCCGCACGGCACATTCCCGATGCCGGCATCCAGCATGTCCTGGCCGGTAAACACCTGAGAAACGCCGGGATAGGCTCGTGCTTCATCGGCATTGAGCGAGGCGATTCGGGCGTGGCCGTGCGGGCTGCGTAGGATGGCCACGTACTGCAACCCCGGCAGGGCAATATCATCGACGTACATACCGCTGCCGGTGATGAGCTTGGGGTCTTCCGTGCGGCGTATGGCGCGGCCAAAGATACGATTGGTGGGAGGGGTGTCAATTGCCATCGCGCAGCTCCCTCATTCGCTCGGAGCACCGACAGCCGCGTCGGCGCCACTGGCGTTGCCGGCCATGACGCGAGCCGCGTCCTGCACCGATCGCACGATGTTGTGATACCCGGTGCAGCGGCAGAGGTTCCCCTCCAACCCGTGCCGAATCTCTTCGATGCTGGGATCGGGGATGCGCTCCAAAAGTTGGATTCCGGCCATGATCATGCCCGGCGTGCAAAAGCCGCACTGCAGCCCGTGGTTGTTCCAGAAGGCCTCCTGCATGGGATGGAGCTGATCGCCCTGGGCCAGGGACTCGATGGTGTTCACCGCGTGCCCGTTGGCCTGCACCGCGAGCACCGTACACGACTTCACCGCGGCGCCGTCCAGTTGCACCGTACAGGCGCCGCAGGTGGTGGTGTCGCAGCCGATATGCGTTCCGGTGAGTCCGAGGGTATCGCGCAAAAAATGAACCAGCAGCGTGCGAGGTTCAACCTCGGCCTCACGCTGCTGGTCGTTGACGGTAATGGAGATGGGCACCTTCATAAATTGTCGCCTTTCCGCTGAAATTCAGGTAGCCGTGGCGGTTGGAATCGAACTGTGCTTTATGTACCTCCGCGAAAAAGTGTGACCCGATAATGGCTATGTGCCGGGAACGTCGTTGGGCGCGTTCGGCATATCTCGCGCGAACCCCTCAACATCGTGGAACGAAGCCCAGGAGCGAGCGGTCATGGCATCGAGACCCATACTGGTGAGGCGCCGCTCGTCCCCCGCTTTGATGGCGCCCCGTTCCTCATCCGCCAGGTCATACCCCTGGAGGGCCCCTTCAGGATCGGACTCGAGCCGTTCCCGTAGCTCTTCATCATTCAGAGCGAGCGTCACAAAACGAGACACGTCGGCGTAGGTCACGGCAGGCCTCCTGAGGTGGGAGATGTATCTCCATACTACATAGAAGATCGGGTCGGCTGCGTCAAATGAGCGCGGCAGAGCATCAACCGCCCTTGACAGGCTGACACCATTTGTTTATCCTGACCCTATGATTACATCGCTCGCGTACAACACCGTCCCTCGCGACACAGCGACTGGTAGCTGTTGTTGTTGCACGCTCGATCGGTTGCCAAGGGCCGGGCGGTTGTAAAGGATCGTGCCGGGAGATGCCAGTGGCGTTGCCGCGGGCGAGCACCCAGACACGGTGGACGGAACGTGACACGACAGTCGGCTCGAGAGTACATCTGGACGCGAACGCTTCCATCGGCGATGTCTCCCTGCTGCCGCGCTGGTGGCAGGACTCCTGTGGAACCGCCTCGATGGGAGCGGTGGTAGCATGATCCTACCAAATAAGATGTCGATGGTAGCGTACGGGCGCGGAAATTGGCGCCCCCCGGTGACGTCACTCTAAACCGCGGTTCCCCCTCTCGGCGCCGCCGTCATGTGCATCGATCGGCACGCCGTCGCGGGGTATGGTCCAATCGCGGTGAACAGAGAGGAGCAGTGCCGTTTGCGCACTGTTATGTTCTGCTATTTCCCAGTCCACCAGGTATTTTTCGTGAGGAGATGAGATGACTCAGACAGAAACCGCTACTCGGGCACAGATGGAATCCATTGAGAACGGCCCCGGCATCATGCTATACACCCGGCTGTTCAAGTCGCCCCACTACTATGCCAAGACCCATCCCAAACCACTGCTGTACAGCGTGTACAACCACGTCTACCATCCGCGGGTGTACGGCGATCCAGTTGAGGAGTACTGGCACCTGCTCAATGAAGTTACGCTCTGGGATGTGGGCGTGGAGCGGCAGGTGGAAATCACGGGGCCCGATGCCTTTAAGTTCACCAACATGCTCGTTCCGCGCGACCTGAACAAATGTAAGGTTGGCCAGTGCAAATACGTCTTTATTACCTCGGCCACGGGTGGGATTCTCAACGACCCGGTGCTGTTGCGTCTCGGCGAGAATCACTTCTGGCTCTCACTGGCGGATAGCGACATCCTCCTGTGGGCCCAGGGCCTGGCCTACAACTCCGGTCTGGACGTCACCATCAAGGAGCCTGATGTCGCTCCCATGCAGATCCAGGGTCCCAAGTCGAAGGATGTCCTCGTCGACTTGTTTGGCCAGAGCATCCTGGATATTCCGTACTACCACATGGCCGCGAAGCAACTCGCGGGCGTAGACGTGGTCGTTTCCCGCACCGGGTACACCTCTGAAATCGGATATGAGATCTACGTCAAGGAAGCCATCAAGAACGCGCCCAAGGTCTGGGACACGGTCTTCGAAGCTGGGCAGGCGCACAATTTGAAGGTCATCGGGCCGTGCCACATCCGCCGCATCGAAGGCGGCATCCTTGCCCTGGGCGCCGATATGTGGTTCAATACCAATCCATTCGAGGTCGATATGGGCTACGAGTGGATGGTCGATCTCGACCAGGAGGCCGACTTCGTCGGCAAGGACGCGCTCAAGCGGATCAAGGCAGAGGGCGTCAAGCGCAAGCTTGTCGGCGTTGAGATCGGTGGTGAGCAGCTTGGCTCTTACATCGACAATACGATGATTGATTTCTACCCGGTCTTTGCGAGTGGTCAGAACGAGCAGGTCGGCGTCGTAACCTCGGCATGCTACTCACCACGGCTTGAGAAGAATATCGGCTACGCGATGCTCCCAATTGAATATGCGCAGATGGGAACCAAGCTGGAGGTCCAAACGCCAAACGAACGAACCTCGGCAGTGGTGGTCCAGAAGCCGTTTGTCGATCCCAGTAAGGACATCCCAAAGGGTTGACGTGGTAACACGCGAGCGAAACACAATCGAGCGCAAAGGTTCGAGCCTGATCGCTACCGACCGAGAGAGCGGAGAAGCTCTGAGGCGATCTCTGGAACATCTCAGGTTCGAAGTCATTCCTATTAAGGGAGTGGAGGAACAGGTAGCATACCTCCCGGCCGGATCGAAGGTCACGGTCACCTGCTCGCCAACGCGCGGCATTGAGCATACGCTCGGCGTCGCGGAAAAGCTAGCCATGCGGGGCATGACCATTGTTCCGCATATCGCCGCGCGCCTCGTTAGGGACGAAGCACATCTCCGCGATCTGCTGCAGCACTTGTCGGCCCTCCGATTCCGCGAGGTATTCGTTATCGGAGGCGATGCAAAAGAGCCAGTCGGACGTTTCTCCGGCGCGCTTCAACTCCTGCGCGCCATGGCGGAGATAGGTCACGACATCGAGACCATCGGCGTGCCCGCCTACCCGGAGCGTCATCCGCTCATGGATGACGCCACCGTTCGGCAGGCGCTCCGCGACAAGCAAATGTACGCCGGCTACATGGTCACCCAGATCTGCTTCGATCCCAGCACCATCGTCACCTGGTTGGTCCAGGCTCGCGGGGAGGGAATACATCTTCCCGTCTACATTGGGATTCCGGGAAACATCGATATGCAACGCCTGCTCCGCATCTCGATGAAGATCGGCGTGGGTGATTCTCTGCGCTTCGCTTCGAAACACACGAACATCGCGGCGCGGCTGCTCAGAAATAGCAGCTACCGTCCAGACGAGATCATTGAGCACCTGGGGCCCTACCTGAGTAACCCCGCGTACGGTGTCGCTGGGCTGCACCTCAACACCTTCAACGCGGTCGACAGCAGTGAACAGTGGAGGCATTGCATGCTGCAGGACCTTGGAGCGTAACACGAAAAATATGTCTTCCGATTACCAGTACCACCCCAACCGGACGGATGGCGTGATCTTCTCGACTGCACTGAAGGAGTCGACACGATGGGCATGATGCCCGACAGAGCAAATGTTGTCATTATCGGCGCGGGTATCGTCGGGAACAGCATGGCGTACCATCTGGCTCGTCTGGGTTGGAAGGACATCGTGCTGTTGGACAAGGGGCCGCTGCCCAATCCGGGCGGATCAACAGGGCACGCCTCGAACTTTATCTTCCTGGTCGACCATTCCAAGGAGATGACCAATTTCACGCTGGACAGCGTCCGCCAATACAAGGAACTGGGCGTGTTCACCCAGAGCGGCGGCATCGAGGTGGCGCGCACCACCGAGCGCCTTGAGGAACTCAAGCGCCGGCTCGCCTCGGCCAAGGCGTGGGGCATCGAAGCAGACCTCATCTCTCCAAGCGAGATCAAAGAACTGGTGCCGTACTGCAATACCGATATTCTTCTCGGCGGATTTTCCACCCCGGGTAACGGTACCGTGGATTCACTGCGAGCGGGCACACTCATGCGCGAGTGGGCTCTGGAGCGCGGCGCGCTCACCGTTCGCGCACGGACAGATATCGTGGGAATCGACGTCGATCCCGCAACGCGGCGGGTCACCGGTGTTCGGACGACGGACGGCGACATCTATACGGATACCGTGGTCATCTGCTGTGGCATCTGGAGTCCACGCCTGGCCCGCATGGCCGGCGCCTTCATCCCGCTCACCCCCGCTGTACACCAGATGATCAGTGTCGGCCCCGTTCCTCTCTTTGCCAACACGGTGGGCGAAATCGAATACCCCATCATTCGGGACATGGACACCAACGGCTACGAGCGGCAGCATGGAAGCGATATGGAAGTCGGCTCGTACGACCATCGTTCTATCCTTATGAACGCGGACGACATCCCGTCGATTGAGCAGTCGGCGCTCTCACCCACCGAGTTGCCCTTCACCAAGGAGGACTTCGACCCGTCCCTGGAGCGCGCGCTCGAACTCATACCGGATATTCTCGCCGACCCGAGCGTCGGCATCCGCCACGCCATCAACGGCCTGCTCTCCCTCACGCCCGATGGTTTGCCCATCCTGGGCGAGACGCCCGAGGTAAAAGGACTGTGGTCGGTCTCAGCAGTCTGGATAAAGGAAGGGCCGGGCATTGCCCGGAGCGTCGCGGAGTGGATGACCACCGGGGCCCCGGAGATCGACCCCAGCGGTTCGGATATCTCCCGCTTCTACGACCATCAAAAGACGGAGGCGCACGTCAAGGCCCGGTCCGCCGAGGGCTTCAACAAGACCTACGGTATCGTCCACCCGCGAGAGCAATGGGGTACCAGTCGTAAGGTGCGGCTTAGCCCGTTCTATGAACGAGAGAAGGATCTTGGCGCGGTATTTTTCGAGACAGCCGGCTGGGAGCGACCGAACTGGTACGAATCGAACGCAAAACTGCTGGCGGAGTATGGCGACCGTGTCGCCCCACGGCGCTACGAGTGGGATGCACGCTGGTGGTCTCCGATCATCAATGCCGAGCATCTTGCCATGCGTGACCGTGTGGGAATGGTCGACCTGACGGCGTTCGCTATCTTCGATATCACCGGCCAGGGAGTATGCGAGTACCTGCAGAAGCTGGCAGTGGCCGAGATGGATGTGGCTGTGGGGCGCGTGGTCTATACGCAGCTCTTGAATGACGCCGGCGGCGTCAAGGCCGACCTGACAATCATGCGTCTCGGCCCACGGCACTATCGCGTCGTCACGGGGGGCATGGATGGCATGCGCGACAAGAAGTGGTTCGTGGACCATCTGCCGGCGGACGGGTCGGTCCAACTCACCGACCTAACCGCAGCCTGGGCAACCATCGGCGTGTGGGGCCCACGGGCCAGAGATGTGGTGCAGGCGGCGACCGACGCCGACATGTCGAACGATGCCCATCGCCTGTTCACAGCACGATGGGTGGAGTTTGGGCCGGTGCGAGCGCTGGCCTCCCGCATTTCGTACGTTGGCGAGCTGGGCTGGGAACTGCACGTGTCATTCGAGCAGGGTGCGAGGCTCTGGGACTTGATCTGGGAAGCCGGCCAGCAATTTGGCATAGTTCCCGTGGGCATTGGCGTCTACGGTACAACTGCTCGTCTGGAAAAAGGCTACCGACTGTACGGCGCTGAGCTGGAACAGGAATACAACCTGGTCGAAGCGGGCCTCACGCGCCCCAGGGTCAAGTCTCAGGAGTTTATCGGCAAAGAGGCGTACTTGAGGCAGCGTTCCGAGGAGCCCGCCGCACTACTCTGCACGCTAACCGTGGACGATAACACCTCGAGGTCCGGCTTTGAGCGGTACATGCAGGGCCGCGAACCCATTCTGACGCCTGAGGGCGAGCCAATCAAGGACCGACATGGCCGGCAATCGTACGTGACCAGCGCCGGCTCCGGTCCCTCGGTGGGCAAGACCATTCTGTTGAGCTACCTGCCGCTGGAGTACGCGAGAGTCGGGACGAACCTGGCTGTGGAGTACTTCGGCGAGCGCTATCCGGTTACAGTCGCGGTGGCGGGCAGCACTCCCTTGTTCGATCCCGACAATCAGCGGATGCGGGGATAACATGGATATTCTGGTCTGCGTCAAACGCGTTCCGGCAACCGGTGGCAAAATCACCTTGACCTCGGATGCACGCGCGATCGGTACGCGCTACGCCAGCTTCACCGTCAGTCCGCACGAGGAGTGCGCCGTTGAAGAGGCGATTCGATTGGTCGAAGCCAAGGGAGGTTCGACCACCGTGCTCACCTTGGGGCCGCCAATCGCCGCAGACCAGCTGCGCGATGCGCTCGCGATGGGAATGCAACGGGCCATCCTCCTGCAGGGGGACGGTCAGGAATGGGATCCGGGTGAGACAGCTCGGGCCATTGTCGAAGCCATCGGCTCCGAGCGAGCCTCCGGGCGCATCTTCGACCTCTTGCTGTTCGGTAACGAGGCGGCCGATACCGGCGACTATCAAGTGCCCATCCGGGTGGCACACGCCCTTGGCTGGCCGGTGGTGACCGGGATCAAGGCCCTGGAAGTGAGTGGAAATGGGGTCGCGGTGAGGAGGGAAGCCGCCGGAGGCTGGGAGACTTTCGAGTTCGATCTTCCGGCGGTTATCGCCGTCAAGGAAGGGCTCAATCTGCCGCGCTATCCCACGGTACCCGGCCGGCTGAAGGCCAAGAAGGCCGCGATTGGAACCATCACGCCACAGTCCCACGGCAACGCTCTCCGGATGGTTCGCCTGGAAGTGCCGCCGCCAAACGGCCACAAGGGCGAGCGCCTGGGCCAGGGGCCCGAGGCCGTACCGGCAGTCGTCGACCTTCTCGAGAGGCTGGGAGTTATCGCGTCATGATCCTCGGCGTGGTGGAACACGATCGCGGCAAACTCAACGATCTGTCCCTGCAGATGCTCACCCTGGGACGCCAGTTGGCCGGCAGGCTGAACATCCCTCTCCATGCGATCGTGATCGGCGAGGCAGCACGCACTCTCGCCGACAAACTCGCGACCTACGGTGTCTCGGCGGTCCATGTCGCCGGGTACCCTCCGGGTGACGATCGGCTCGACGATTACGCGCCTGAGGCGTGGGCGAAGTCTGTAGTGGAGTTGATGGCCGCCGCGAATCCCGAAGTGGCGATGGCAGCCGGAACTGACCGCGGCCAGGAGGTGATGGCGCACGTGGCCGCCTTCACAGACCTGCCGATGGCAGCGAACTGTACGGAAGTTCAACCGGGCGATCCGTACGAACTCACCCGCACTCGTTGGGGCGGAAGTCTGCTGGAAAAGGCGGAAATGACCGGCAGCACGAAGCTGTTGACAATTGCGCCGCATGCGGTCGCGGCTGAAGCAGTAGCAGCGCCCGAAGACTTTAGGGTCGAGAGCTTTACCCCCACGCTTTCCGACAGCGATTTTCGCGTCCGCGTCACGGGACGCGTCGAGCCAGAGGCGAACAAGATTTCGCTGGGCGACGCCAAAGTCGTGGTGGGCGGGGGACGTGGCGTCGGCAGTCCAGAAGGTTTCGCCGTGCTCGAGGAGCTGGCGGCCCTGCTAGGCGGCACAGTGGGATGCTCCCGCGCGGTCACCAGCTTGGGTTGGCGGCCGCACTCCGATCAGGTAGGGCAGACCGGCACGCGGATCGCGGCCGACGTGTATATAGCCTGCGGCATCAGTGGGGCGATCCAGCATATGGTGGGCTGCAAGAGCGCGAAGTGCGTGGTGGCCATCAACAAGGACCCGGAGGCGTCCATCATGGGTCTTGCCGATTACACGGTCGTCGGCGACCTGCAGCAGGTGCTGCCTGTGTTGCGAGACGCGATTCGTGGGGCAAAGAGCCGCTCATGACCTCGCCCGGGCAATTCACCTACGGTTTCCTGCCTGGCTGGATTGTTCTGCTGGCCATCGCTGCCATTGCCGGCGGTATCTTCACCAGGCGCGCCTACCACCTCTACCGGTTCATACGACTGGGCGCGCCGGATTACCGCTTTGGCGACAATCGGGAGCGGATCGGCCGTTTTTTTGAGTATGTGCTGGGCCAGGGACGGATGTTTCGTGATCCGCGCGCAGGTCCCATGCACGCCACGATCTTCTGGGGATTCATCGTCATTACCATCGGCACGATTGAGCTGCTCGGTCGCGGATTCTTTGGGCACTTCGACATCCCATTGATCAGCGGCCAGGCCTGGTTTCTGCTGGCCCTGGATCTATTTCAGGCGGCGGTCATCGTCGCGATCGCGTACGCGTTCTATCGCCGGCTGGTTAGCAAGCCACGTCGTTTGTTTTTCAGCGGTGAGGCGCTGGTTATTCTCGGCCTTATCCTGGGGCTGATGGTGTCGAGCTTCCTGCTCGGTGCCTTCCGTCTGGCGCAGGACACCGCGCTTATCTCAAACTGGGCGCCCATCACCGCGGCCCTTGGCCGTTCACTCCACGCAGCGGGTGTCAGCGGCGACCCGGCACAGGCCATGTATGCCCTGTTCTGGTGGACACACGTGTCCTTGCTGTTCGGTTTCCTTGCTCTTATCCCTCATTCCAAGCACCTGCATATCGTCACCGCGCCGTTCAACGTCTACTTCGCCTCAACCAAACCACGTGGGGAGTTGGCGCCCATCGATTTCGAAACCACGGAGGAATTTGGCGTCAACAAAATCGAGGATCTCTCCTGGAAGGGAGTACTCGACACCTATACCTGCACCGAATGTGGACGATGTGATGCTGCTTGCCCGGCGGCTAGTGTGGGCAAGGAGCTGCATCCGCGTTCGATCATCCTGAATCTACAGCACTTCATGATCGAGGAGGCCGGTCCCCGTGCCCTGGCCCAGAGGACCAGCACTAATGGGAAGGAGCCCGAGCCGGCAGTCACGGACGAGAAGCCGCTCCGCCCCTTGCTGGGTGGCGTGATCTCCGAGCAGGCGCTCTGGGAGTGCACGACGTGCCGCGCCTGCATGGAGGAGTGCCCGGTCTTCATTGAGCACGTGCCGAAAATCGTCGACATGCGACGCGCGCTGGTCATGATGGAGAGCAGGTTCCCACCTGAACTCAACGACCTGTTCCGGGGAATCGAGATGGCTGGCAACCCGTGGCAGTATCCCAATGAGACCAGAAGCGCCTGGGCGGAGGGGTTGGACATACCCGTATTTGACGATCGCGTTCCGGACGACGTCGAGTACCTGTTCTGGGTCGGCTGTTACGGGTCGTTCGATAATCGGAACAAGAAGGTGACCGTCGCCCTGGCCACGGTTCTGCAACGAGCGGGGGTAAAGTTCGGTATCCTGGGACCGCGCGAAAAATGCAGCGGCGATCCGGCGCGTCGGGCAGGAAACGAGTATCTCTATCAGATGCTTGCCGAAGAGAACGTTGAAACGCTCAACAGTGCGGGTGTCAAGAAGATCGTGACGGCCTGCGCGCATTGCTTCAATACCATCAAGAACGAGTATCCCCAGTTTGGTGGACGGTTTGAGGTAGTGCATCACACCGAACTGCTCGCTCATCTCGTCGACAGCGGCCGCCTGCCGCTCGATACGCCGATCGAAAAGACGGTAACCTACCACGATCCGTGCTATCTGGGCCGCTACAACGGGGTATTTGATCCTCCTCGCTTTGTCCTCGATCGGATCAAGGGCTTGGAGATTATCGAAATGGCAAAGAGCCGCGATCGCAGCTTCTGTTGCGGCGCGGGAGGCGCCCGAGGTTTCATGGAAGAGCCCCCGGGCAAACGTGTCAACGAAGCGCGCGTCGCCCAGGCGGAGGAGACGGGCGCCGGGACGCTGGCCGTCTCCTGCCCGTTCTGTATGAACATGTTCCAGGATGGAATACAGGGCAGGAATGCCGGCGAGCGGCTCGTCGGCGAGGACGTAGCGGAGCTTGCCGAACTCGCGTCTCGAGCAGAGGAAAAGGTATGAGTGCTAGTGTAGGCTCGCGAGTTGGAGGAGATGTCGTGCATGATAGAAGCGCCGCTGTAGACACCACCGAGCCCATAATTCGGGTTGACGGAGTCTCGAAGATCTTCGGCCGCCGAGTGGATCAGGCACTCGCCGCTCGACAGAGCGGCAAGAGTAAGGATGAGATCGAGCGGGAAACTGGAGCGACCATCGGCGTGCTCGATGCGTCGTTCCAGGTCCAGCGGGGAGAGATCTTTGTGATCATCGGTCTCTCCGGAAGCGGCAAATCCACGCTCTTGCGGTGTCTCAACTGGCTGATTCCGCCGAGCCGAGGAGAAATATACGTCGACGGCCAGCCGTTATCGCGCATGCCGGTGAGAGGACTGCGGGACGTGCGTCGCAAGAAAATCGCCATGGTGTTCCAGCACTTTGGCCTCATGCCGAATCGCACGGTGCTGGACAACGTGACATTCGGTCTTGAGGTCCAGGGTACGTCGAACGACGCACGCCAGAGGCGCGGCCAGGAGATGCTCGAGGTGGTTGGGCTGACCGGTCAGGGACCAAAGAAGATCACTGAGCTGTCGGGTGGGATGCGCCAACGCGTGGGCCTAGCCCGTGCCCTGGCAACCAAGCCGGATGTATTGCTGATGGACGAGCCCTTCGGTGCGCTTGATCCACTCATCCGCCGAGACATGCAGAACTTCTTGCTCGATCTCCAGGCCGAGTTGAATCGGACCATCGTGTTTGTTACCCACGATATCGACGAAGCCCTGCGGCTCGGTCATCGTGTCGCCATCATGAAAGATGGGGAGATCGTCCAGCTTGGCAAGGCGGAGGATATCCTGGCGAACCCGGCGAATGCATACGTCAAACGATTCACCGCCGATGTGGACCGCGCCAAGGTGCGGACCGCCGAGAGCGTGATGCTTCCACCCAGAGAGGTGGCATACGAAAGCGAGGGGCCTCGAGTCGTACTCCGCCGCATGCAGGGCGCAGGTTTATCTACTATCTTTGTGGTCGATGAAAATCGCTTGCTGGTGGGCCTGGCCGATGTCCATGCGCTGGTGGAGTTGGCGGAACGAAATGAGGAAAATATTGCCGGAATCGTCGATCGAACCATTCACCGGGTCCGACGCTACACATTTCTGCGGGACATTGTGCCGTGCTTTGTGGGCGATCACCTGCCTGTAGCCGTGGCTGATGAGAAGGGACGACTGGCAGGAGTCATCACGCGAGGAGCTGTCATAGCGGGCCTGGCGGCGGACGTAGACCACGCACCTGAGGAGGAGCGATAATGGCGTACATGTTAACAGATATTGTGCCACATATTCCACTTGCCCAATGGACCAACAGTTTCGTCGATTGGATTACAAACGATTTTCCGCAGCCGTTTGATTTCATAAAAGCGGTTCTTGGCGCGTTTTCCGACGCCATCCAGAATCTCCTCACCGGTCCTCCCGAAATCGTCATAGTTGCGGTTCTTACGCTTATTGCCTTTTATCTGGCAGGTTGGAAGGTGGGCCTCTTTACGGTGGTCGGACTCCTGGTCATCGTCAGCCTCGCTTTGTGGGACTCGGCCATGATCACCCTCTCGCTGGTGCTTGCCGCCGCTATCGTCTCCCTGGTCATTGGCATTCCGGTCGGGGTAGCCGCGGCCAAATCGTCGAGTCTGCGGACCATCACCAAACCCGCGCTCGATATCATGCAGACGATGCCGTCCTTCGTGTATCTGATCCCGATGGTTATCCTGCTGGGTCTCGGCAACGTGCCGGCGCTGGTCGCTACCGTAATCTTCGCCATGCCGCCCGCCATTCGCCTCACCATGCTAGGCATCCAGCAGGTTCCAGAGGAGACGGTGGAGGCGGCACACGCCTTCGGCGCCACTCCGTCTCAGACCTTGGTCAAAGTTGAACTGCCGCTTGCGCTGCCAACCATCATGGCCGGCGTGAATCAGGTGATTATGCTCTCGTTATCAATGGTTGTGATCGCGGCGCTGATCGGAGGCGGAGGCCTCGGGTCGGTCGTGGTTACAGCCCTCAGTCAGTTGGATGTGGGACAGGGGTTTGTGGGCGGGATCGGAATCGTGATCATCGCCATGATCCTGGACCGCGTCACCCGCAACCTTCGCATGCGACGCGTCCCGCAGGGAGCCAGGCCGAGGGAGGTACGGAACTGGGTTTCGTCGTTGCTTGTCAATAGAGGAAGGAGAGGACAGAAGAGTCTGGAAGTATGACGAACCACAATCCACGTTGACGCGCACAATTCACAAGGAGAAAGCAATGCTTCGACGCTTGGGCCTTCCGTTGGCCCTGGTCATCGCTCTCACGGCAACCTTCGGCGCCCATGCAGCCATGCAAGGCTCGCCGGCAGCAGCTGCCAGCAAAACGATAACGCTCGGCAACATTGGCTGGGACGAGGATGTCGCAGTCAACAACGTCGCCGCGCTCGTCCTGCACCAGAAATACGGCTACACCGTCAATCTCAAAATGGCGGACGCTGGTCCGCTGTACCTCGGTGTCGCCACCGGCCAGATTGACGGCTTCATGGACACCTGGCTGCCAAAAACGCAGGCCATCTACTGGTCCAAATACAAGAACAAGCTCACCAAGCTGCACCCCTGGTTTACCGGCGCCAACATCGGGCTGGCTGTTCCGAACTACGTCCACGCCAAGAGCATCGCGGATCTGAGCAAGATGTCGAGCCAGTTGGGCGGCAAGATCACCGGGATCGAGGCCGGCGCGGGTGAGATGCACCTCGTCCAGACCAAGGTCATCCCCGGCTATCACCTGCCGTACACCCTGCAGGATGCCAGCACTCCCGCCATGCTCGCGGCGCTGCAGTCCGCAATCAAGCACCAGAAGCCAATCGTCGTGACTCTGTGGAAGCCGCACTGGGCCTTCACCCAGTACCCGATTCGCTACTTGAGTGACCCGAAGCATCTCATGAGCGGGGCAGAGAACCTCTCCCCGATCGTTCGCAAGGGTCTCGCCAAGTCCGATCCTCAAGCGTACAAACTGCTGAACCACATGCGGTTCACCGAACCGCAGTTGGGAGCGCTGGAGGTCGACATCCGGGCCAAGGGCGCCGTGGGCGGTGCTCAGTACTGGATGAGCAAGAATCACATGGTCGTCAACAGCTGGCTTAAGTAGCCACACCGACGGCTCACTCGCCGATCACCGCGGAATCATCTTCCGCGGCGATCGGCTCTCTGCCACGATGCTCGGGTGCCGTCTGGTCTACCTCGGACCAGTTCACTTCCTTCCGCGCTCGGCTGCCCCATCGTTCTTGGCCTCGAATGCCGATCGCGCACCCCTCGACCGTCGGACAGGCCATCCCGAGATAGCGATTAGCGCTTCGCTCCAGTTCACAGGGCCTGATCGAGGTAGCGGCACTGGTCACCGCCGAAACGCAGGAGGTGGACCGGCGGTTCTCTTATCTGAACCGTATTGTTGCTAGCTCCTATCCCTCAGGTTGAGCAGTTGGGGACCGCCCGGATCCCATCGAAGGGCAACCCGCGTTCCGGCGCTCAAGGCCAGCGCCTCGACCGTGGAGACGTCAGCCAGTACCTTGCCGATAGGGCTTGTCACACTCACTCTGGTGACCGGTCCGAGGTAGGTATGTGCCGCGACGCTGCCGGTGAGGAGGCCATCCGTCACCGAGCCGTCGCCATCGATCCTATCGACCTCCACTGCCTCGGGACGAATCAAGACAAGTACATGCTGTCCCGCCGGGCGGCCACGCGCCGCGCTGATCTGGAGGCGCGCGCCGTTCACATCGACCATACCGGCCGCGGCATCACCAATTATGCCCTCGATACGGTTCATCGAGCCGATGAACTCGGCCACAAAGAGCGTGCGTGGGTCGCCGTAGATTTCGGCGGGTGTACCCATCTGCTCGATCTGTCCTTGCGACAGAACGACAACTCTGTCAGAGACGGAGAGCGCTTCCTCCTGATCGTGCGTCACGTACAGTGTGGTGATGCCGAGTTGGGTCTGAATACGGCGAATCTCCTCGCGCAACTGCACACGTACCTTGGCATCCAGTGCGGAGAGTGGCTCGTCGAGGAGTAACACCCGCGGCTCGATGGCTAACGCCCGAGCCAACGCCACCCGTTGCTGCTGGCCGCCGGAGAGTTGGTGGGGATAACGGTCCATTGCCGAGGTCAGGCCAACCAGATCCAGGAGCTCGGCAGCTCGGCGTCCTCGCTCCGCTTTCGGACGTTTTCTCACCCGGAGGCCAAACTCGACGTTCTGTCGAGCCGTCATATTGGGGAAGAGGCTGTAGGCCTGGAAGACCATACCCATGTCCCGCCGATTGGCGGGTGTGCGCGTCACGTCCCGGTCTTCCACCAGCACACGTCCGTCATCCGGGCGCTCAAAGCCGGCGACGATTCGGAGCGCCGTCGTCTTGCCGCAGCCGCTGGGACCCAGCAGCGAGACAAACTCGCCGGTTCGAACGGCCAGATCGATGCTGCGCAGGGCAACAACCTCACCGAACTGCTTGTGAAGTCCCTGCAACTCGAGTCCAGGCATGGCTACCTCGTCGTCCCGATCTGTGTCTGCTGGCGTGGTCCAAGCCGCCGGCCCAGCAACAGGAACCCCATCATGGCGGCCCACGTCAAGATGAAGCTGATGATGGCAAGAGCGGCAGCCGGATGGGCCGTCTCAACCCCCTTGCGCTCGACGTACACAGCAAAGGTATTGAAGATGAGGAGGCTGGCCATCGTGTACTCACCGAGCACGAGAGTGAAGCCCAGGAAGGTGGCGGAGAGCATGGCACTGCGCACATTCGGAAGGATGACGCGCAGTAGGATGGTCAACCCGCCGGCGCCGACGCTCTGTGCTGCCTCAGTGAGGGTGCGCAGGTTGATCGCCCGCATGCCGGCATCCAATGATCGATACGTAAACGGCAGCGTCAGCACCACGTACGCCAGGACGAGGACCTGTGGCGTGGAGATCAGCCAGGTGACGGGCTGGAAAACACGAAACAGGCCGACGGCCAGCGCTACCGGCGGCACGACAAAGGGCAAGATGGCGATGAAGTCCATCGCCGGACGCAATCCCGGCAATTTGAGGTTGAACCAGTACACGGTCGGCACCAGCAGTACCAGACTCAGGATCACCGTCTCGACGGCCAGTTGGAGCGAGAGCCGCAGACCATCTTTGAACTCAGGGTCGCTGAGGATTGCCGTGTAGGCGTCGAAGCCGTGCTGGCTCGGTCCTGTCTCGAGGCTGAACTCGGCTGTTGCATAGAGGGGAAGGAAAAAATATACCGCGGCGAAGACCAGCCAGAGGCTGTTCGAGAGGGTGAGCCGGGGGGGCTTCATCGCAGCCACCGGTTGGCCCGCCGTTGCAGGAGGGCATAGGTTGCGATGGCGACCGCGATCACGACGATCATGCCCAGCGCCAGGGCGTCACCGAAGTGCGGGTCCTCGATGAGGTTTCCGGACATAACATTGCCGATGAGAATGGGAACGAGGTTGGTGCCGCTCAGCGCATACGGGGTGGCGTAGGCAGAGAAGGCGTTGGCGAAAAGAAGCACCACAGCGCTCAAAAGGGCGGGCAGGAGAATAGGCAACCCCACATGGCGCCAGAACTGGAAGGTGGACGCGCCGAGGTTCGTCGCCGCTTCTCGCCACTCACGACGCATGCCGTCCAGCGCGGGCGCAATGACGAGAATCATCAGGGGGAGCTGAAAGTAGATGTAGGCCAATATCAGGCCGGTCTTGCCGAAGAGGGTGAAGCCCCGTCCGTATATATCCCAGCCGGCATGCGTCAGCCAGAGGGTGACGACGCCGGTGGGACCAAGCGTCGCCACAAAGGCAAAGGCAAGGGGCACGCCGGCGAAGTTCGCCGCCACGCCGGAGAAGGTGACGAACGCGGAGCGAATCCAGCGGGGCGCCCCTTCCTTGACGGCGGCATAGGCGACAAAGAGGCCAATGATGCCGCCACCGAGTGCTGAGTACAGGCTTACCTCGATGCTCGACCTAAACGCGTCACGATACTGAGGCTCGAAGAGCCTGCTGATGTAGGTGCTCGTGAAGCTGCCGGTATCGGTGCGAACCGCATCGAGAGCCAGCCAAATGGTGGGAAGTAAGAGGAACGCCCCCATGTACAGGAAGAACGGCACCAAGCCAAGCCAGGCCAGAGACACCCTCGGTAGGGGGCGTCTCCGGCGAGGTTGACTCAAGCCGAGCGGCGTTACCCGTTGGTGTGTAGCGTCTGCCATAGCACCCCTTTACGCCGGCTCCGTATGCGGCCACTCATCCTCAGGAGCCGGCCACCTTTGGTCCCCACTGCTCTTGAATGACCGCCGTCGCCGCGGCAGTCTGCTTGAGCGAGGCAAATTTCACGTTCTTGTAGTGCTTGGCAGCGGGGAGTTGCTTGGCGAGCGCCTTGTGAACCTTCTTGCGCTTGACTAGATCCACGTAGCGCGCCGGGTGTGCCAGGCCCTTGAGCCAGAGGAGTTGTCCCTCATCGGAGTAGAGGAACTCCAGCCAGAGCCGGGCGGCGTTGGGATGCGGATTGGAGACGCTGATGGCCTGGCAGTAGAAGCCGCCGTAGACACCGGTATTGGGGACCGTCACCGCCAGTGGCGGATTACCCTTGAAGGTTATCTTATCTCCCAGGTTCAGGTAATCCCAGCGAATGGCAACAGGGGTGGCGCCCTTGGCAATGTTCGCGGGCAGTGCATTGGCGGTGATGAAGTTGCCGATCTTCTTCAGTTCGGCGAAGAAGTTGATGCCGGGCTCGATGTTATTGAGCGATCCGCCGTTGGCCAGAGCCGCCGCGAACACCGCGGAAAAGGCATTGCCAGCCGAGCGCGGATCCCCGTTGATGGCCACCTGCCCCCGATATCTGGGGTTCTTCAGGTCCGACCAGTCCTTTGGCGGCGTCTTCTGAATGCTCAGGTTGGTTCCAAAGGACTGAACACCGTAGTAATCACCGGTCCAGTACCCCTGCGGGTCCTTCATGTTGCTTGGGATGGTGCGCCAGGTTGAGACCTTATAGGGCGAAAAGAGCTTTTGCTTCTTACCCAGTTCCGCGAACGTTGGCGATACATCGACCACGTCGGGCGCCCGATCCTGCCCCTTTAGCTGGGTGATCGCCTGCATCTCCTGTGCAGAGCTGTCGTCCGGCGCTGCGTCGGTCAAGCCTATGTGGTACTTGGCCTGAAATCGGTCCATGATCTCGCCGTAGTTCGACCAATCACGCGGGAGGGCAATGACGTTGACGTTCCCCTCCTTCTTGGCCGCATCGATCAGGTGTTTCAGATCGTGGCCGTTTTGCTCCAGAAACCGGGCAAACGCATTCTCGACATCGTCGAGCGCCACCATGCCGCTGAGGGAACTTAGACCTGCCAGTCCTACGGCGCTCAGGATTCCACGCCTCATCAATTCACCGCGGCTGATGGCTCGTGCCGTCTCACGCTGGGACATGTCGTCCGTATTCACCGCTATCTCCTCTCACCGGTCGGCCTGTGTGTATGTTGCGTCGCTACATAGTGCCAGAAATCGGGGAAATGTTCCCCTTTGCCGTATGTATAACTCCTTCTCTGGATCTTTGCAAGTACCCCGCACAGCGGACGTGCTCAGACAGCGTGAAAAAAAAGGCCGGGCGAGAATGACCGCCATCACTGCTCTCACAGCATACGCCTCTGGTGACGATCCCTGATGGGCCTAGACGCTGACATGCGACAGCGTGGGGTCGCGGCACGCCGCAGGTCAGCGTCAGCATCGAGACTGTCGGGCTAGAAATTGAAGCACTCCATGAGATTGCCGATCGCGCTCACCCCGTCCCGAGGTGGGGCCGGCGGACCATACGCCGCGCCGTTGGCTGCCTCATTGGTTGGGCCGCCGGGTGTGGACGTGTCGAACTGATGGTTCACCGATGCCAGCGTCGGTAGGTCGAAGAGGGTCTCGATAAACTTCAATATTGAGGCGTGCTCGTACAGCGCCGGCTCCAGGTGACCCTTTTTGGCGTAGGGCGATACGACCCAGGTGGGAACACGTATACCCGGGCCATACGCGTCGAACTGGGGCGGTGCCACGTGGTCGAAGTATCCGCCATGCTCGTCGTACGTGAGGATGAAGGCAGAATTCCGCCAGTGTCTAGAGGCCATTAGCGCCCCAATGAGCTCTTTCTGCAGCCGCATCCCGACGGAGATGTCGGCCGGGGGATGCTCATCGTATCCCATCGTGTAGCTCGGGATGATGAACGACACCTGTGGCAATCTGCCGTGCGCCACGTCCCTGAGATAGTCCATCTTGCTGGCCTGGGTCCGGGGATCGTGAGCCCACCGTTTAAAGAACACAAAGACATTATCGCTGTCGCCGTTGGGGACACTGTCAAAGCCGATGTTGTACACCTTCCATGAAACATGGGCGCCCTCGAGCAGATCGAGAATCATCGGATAGTCGAGCACGCCGTATCCGTAGATGGCATTGTCCGTGATGCCCCCAGAGGTTCCGGAGACCAGGTAGAACCGGTTCGGATAGGTGGGGCCCAGCACCGAGCAGAAGTAGTTCACGCAAAGCGTGAAGTTGTGATGGAGGCGGTAGTAGAAGGGTAGATCCTGTTGCAGGTAGTACCCCATGGCGTTGATGCCATCGTTGGTATGGAAGCCGTCCATCTTGCCGTGGTCCCACTCTGTGTGGACGGACGTCCATGCATGATAGATATCAGGGGTGGACCGGCTGGTGAAGTGATAGGGCTTCACGGTGCCGCCGTTGCCATCGGGCTGGGAATAGTTGGCAGGAACGCCATAGGGACCGATCCACGGAGCGTAGCCATAGTAGTGGTCGAACGACCGGTTCTCCTGGCACGAGACGATCACGTGCTTGATCGGAAACTCGCTTCTGGTCGCTGAGTGGCTGCGCGCCAGTGCCCGGCCCTCCGGCAAGAGCGGAGCGCCGAGACCTGCCGCGCTAAGGGCGGCAGCCGTCTTGAGAAAGGTGCGCCGTGTAACCTGTGAGGCTGCGATGTCCGCCTGTTCCTTGTCAGTCATCTCCACTCACTCCATCTCGCCATTTCCCCGACGAGTCTAAATCTGGTCCGATCATGTCCGGCATCGAGCCATTTCGTCCAGTGGTGAAATTGTACTCAGTTCATTACCTTCAGTCAATTGGGTCGAATCGTGCGGCTTGAGTTCCTCGCGTCTGGCGCGCATTCAGATCAGCGCCTGATCGACCGGCAGGGTTGACATCGTGCTCGTCTTCCTCGATGTCGTTGCTCTCGTTCTCACCCTCCACGCCATACTGATTGGCCTGGATGACTGCACTTTGCATCGCTGTACGCGGAAGTTCATAGTTCGTGCTCCTCCCACGTCACCGTAGCCTCGGCGTGGCCCGTCTGTCCCTCGTTATCAGCCACACCTTCGCAAGATGCGCCGAGAGCCGGCAACTGTGGAAGTTCGCAGACCGTGGGCAGGAGTACATCGGCGTAGGGTGCGAGGAACTCGGCAGTCCCCCCTCCCGAGAGCACGCCAATCGTGAGCGCGACCTTCGCCGCTCGACCCATCGCCATGTCAGCCACGCTGTCCCCGACGACTATAGTACGGGCTGGGCTGGTCCCGACAGCCTTACAGGCCCGGAGCACCATATCAGGAGCCGGCTTGGTCGGAATCTCCTCGTCTCCGCTGACGACGGCGCTGAGATACTGCACCACACCAAGAGACCCCAGATCATGTTCGACTCCCGCACGATCGTCCGTTGTCACTACGGCCAGCTCAAAGCCACGGGCTATCAAGGTGTTGAAGAGCGCGCCGAGCAAACAGATCGGCGGTGCAGGTGATCTGTTGGTCTCCGTGATCGCCCGTGCGGCGGTGACCATGGCCTCACTCCAGCCCAGCCCCGCCTCCAGGAGCCAGGTGGCGATCACCGCCTGTAGAGTGGTCAGTGACGCAATCGCGAGCGGCGTTTCGGGTGCGATTCGGCTGGAGGTTGTATCCCAGCCCAGGCGAGATACCAGCCGTTCCGGCGGGATATACGGGGCCAGGGAAGCGGCAACAGACTGCGCCCACTGGCCCCACGGTGCATGCAGGTCGACGAGCGTTCCATCCTTGTCGAAGACGATGAGTTCTACCATACCAACCAATGACGACACACGATCAGGTGATGAAGAGGGGATTGCTCCAGGCCCAGCGTCCTTGAGCATCGACGATCTGGACACGGAGATAGTCACGGGCGTTCACCTCAAAACGCGCCTCGGTGAGATCTGGGGGGCCATTGGCATGGGCACTGTAACCGCGTGGTCCCTCGCTCCAGTAGATCGCCCGAGCAGGCGAGCATGTGACACGCAGGTTGTGGTCTTCGAGGGTGATGCTCTCAATCGACGGACCCGAGGTCGCGTAGAACTGGCCGGCTTTGATTGCTTCGGTGATTGCCCCGGCCGATCGCTCCGGCGCCTTGACTACGATCCATCCACCGGCATAATCAGGGAGACGCCAGTGGGAATCATCGGTACCGAATCCCCATACGCGCCGTCCCCTTCGTAGCAGATCGTCCCAGTAGGCCTCCGCAAGACCGGTTCGGTTCTCGTAGTCACAGCCGGTGTTATAGACCTCGATCCCGGCATAGCCCTTCAGATCGGCGAGTTCATCCATCGTCATGACAGACCAGTGGGGATGAGCCACGAAGCATACCGCATCAATCGAAGCCGCCAGATTGATGCCTTCTTCTGGCGACAATGACTCGGCCGGCGGAACGTGAAAGTCGGCGGGCAGGCCGAAGATAACCAGATGAAACGGTCCACCCCCCGTAGTGCGACCGAGGCTGAGTTCTGTACCGAGCAGGGTCAGCAGAGAGGGATCACAAAACTCTCGTGGATCTGTTAATCGGTTATGGTCCGTGATACTCACGAAGTCATAGCCGTTTTGTTCGTGCCAGGCGATATTTTCGGCAGGGGAGAACGCGCCATCAGACTGGGTGGTATGTGTATGGAGGTTGCCTTTGAACCAGGAACCAGACGCAGCGTATAGATCTGTCATGTTCGTCCTTTACTTCCCTCACCCGGGCGTCTTGACGTCCTCGATACGTGGAAAGGAGCGGCGATAATCGGTCGGTCGGGTGGGGAGATGATAGCCAGGATAGCGGTGCCGCCTGTTGCTTGGACCGTTCCTCGTCATCCCGCCATCGAGTACCTCCGCCCCGCTTCTCTACCGATGTGTCTCTTGAATTCCCCCCTGAGGGGATCTTGTATACATAGTACTTACGATTGCACGAGCTGTAAAGTAATCCGACCCGCCATAGCCGATCCGGCCTACGGCGTTGCAGGCCTTCACAGCAACACGTTCAATCAGGTGGCGAACTCGCAGCGATGGGTGCGTGAAACGCTGGAGCAGCTTGACGTGGACTCAGCCCGAGCGGGCGACGGGATAGCCGGGCAGGCAGTGCAAGCGCTTGGACGCCCCTCCGGGGTAGTCTGAGCGGGGCAGGATATGATGCCTGCCCGAGAGCGAGCATGAGCCGGCTCCGGTCTGATTGGCTCTCGAAGCTGGAACATGGTACGGCAAAACGAAGGGAGACCTGCTTGATGGACGCGCCTGGAGGTCCGGCAGGACCGCTCGTTCAAACGGAAGCCGAAGCGGAGCGAGTTACTACTGTGGCTCGAGAGAGAGGAGTCACGGCGGCCCTGGTGGGGGGACTGGCCATCTTCCTCCGCTGTCCAAGCGCCCATCATCCTCCGCTGCAGCGGTCATACAAAGACATCGATCTGGTGACGTCCAAAGCGATGGTGCAACGGCTCACCGCCCTCCTGGAGGAACTGGGGCACCAGACGGACAAGCAGTTCAACGCACTGCAGGGGGGCCAAAGACTATTCTTCTGGGATGAGCGGAACCAGCGCCAGCTTGACGTGTTCGTGGATCGCTTCGACATGTCGCACGGCTTTGACCTGCGCAGCCGTCTGGCTCTTGACCCCACCGCTCCCACCCTTCCGCTGGCCGACCTGCTCTTGACCAAGATGCAGGTTGTCGAGATTAACCTCAAGGACATGCAGGACATCGCCGCCCTTCTCCAGGACCATCCACTGACCCGGGACGAGACGGGCATTAACCTGGAGCACATCACAGGTCTCACCCGCAACGACTGGGGCCTACAGCGCACCCTGGAGAAAACGGCAGAGCGTCTACAGGAGCCGGAGATCCTCCCGCAACTCCGCGCGCATGAACCGCGCTACGACCTGGTTGAGCAGCTCAACGCTCTTGTGGCCGCTGTGCGGGAGGCTCCCAAGAGCATGGGCTGGAAGCTACGAGACAAGGTGGGCGAGCGCAAGCGCTGGTACGAGCTACCCGAGGAGGCCCAGGCCTGACTAGTCAAGAGTCAAGACTACAGTTTTCAGCTCGGTGAACATCTCCATAGCATAGCGGCCACCCACACGGCCGACGCCTGACTGGGACCCTGCCCGGCCACCGAAGGGAAGATGGCTTTCCCAGTAGTTGGAGGATTCGTTGATGTTCACCCATCCGGCTCGCGCTGATTCGGCAAAGCGTAGTCCGCGAGCGAGATCGCGTGTCCACACCGCTGTGAGGAGACCGAAGGGGGACGAGTCGATGATCTGAAGGGCCTCGTCTTCGCTCGAAATGGTCGAGATAGGAATGATGGGGCCAAAGGTTTCCTCGCGTGCCACCTGCATCTCATCGGTTACGCGATCCAGGACTGTTGGTTCGTAGTAGAGAGCGGTTGGAAAGTGGGTGGCCCGCGAGCCGCCGACAACGACCTCGGCGCCCCGGTCCACGGCATCGGCGATGTGCCGGTCCATCTTCGCCGCCGTCGGCTCGTTGTTCAGTGGTCCCATCGTAGTCTCGGAGGCAAAGGGATCGCCCAGGCGTGTCATGCTCGAGATAGCCCCGCGCAACTCGCGGAGGAAGTCATCGTGGACCGCTTCGTGGACGAGAAAGCGCTCGCCCGCCGTACAGCTCTGCCCGGCACACAGATAGGCCGCAACCACGCTTGCCTCGGCCGCTGCCTTGAGGTCGGCGTCCTCCAGGATAACCATGGGTCCGTTCCCACCCATCTCCAGCAGGAGGGCCTTGCCGGCGGCACGTTGCGCAACCTGATGGCCGGTCGGGATGGAGCCGATGAAACCGATGGCGTTGGTTCCCGGGTTGGAAGCGACTTCGTCACCGACCATAGAACCCTGACCCGTCACCAAGTTGAAGACGCCCGGTGGGAAGCCCGCATCGACGATGCACTCAGCCAGCTTCACAGCGCAGATCGAGGTCGTGGGTGCGGGTACCCAGACCACGGCGTTGCCGCTGGCAAGCGCGGGTGCAAGAACCTCGGCGGGCATGGTGTAGGGCCAGTTCCATGGCGTGATGAGGCCCACAACGCCACGCGGTACGCGGTAGGCAAGCACGCGCTTGCGCCCATCAGTCGAAGGTGGCATGGCGCCCTCAATGCGTGTACAGTCGGCAGCGGCCATGCGAAAGTACTCGACAAGCTCGTCAACCTCGACATATGCCTCGGCCTGCAAGGGCTTGCCCTGATCCAGGGTCAGGGTTCGGGCCAGATCGTCACGACGCTCGACGATGATCTCGCCAACCCGCTCCATGACGGCAGCCCGTTGGAATGGAGAGAGGGCAGCCCATGTCCGCCAGCTACGACCGGCGGCGCCGATGGCACGCTGCGCATCCGCCCGGGTACCCTCCGGCACGGACCCGATGGTAGCGCCGGTGACTGGACTCGTGCTTTCCAGGCGAGCGCCCGATTCACTCTGGATCCACTCGCCGTCGACGTACATGCCGCTCTCCAGCAACTGGTCTTTTCCAGCGGGCGCGGATTCGGTTGTCGTCATACGTTCCTCGTTCCCTTAGCCAGACGAATTGCGCTGTCCGGATTGCAGGTCAGGGACATGGCGCTTCTTCGGTCCGCCTATACGCTACAAGAACCGCTCTTATGATTTCTGGAACCCTGCGACGCTCGTCTCACTCTTCACTGGCTGATGACCGTAAAACGGGAGTGGCTCTGGAGGCAACGGCGAGTTCTCGAGGATGAGATCCGCCGCCTTTTCCGCGACCATCATGACCGGAGCGTAGATGTTGGCATTGGTGACGTAGGGCATCACCGAGGCGTCGACCACACGCAGTCCCTGCATGCCATGGACCTCGATGGTGGTTGGGTCCACCACCGCGGCCTCGTCCACGCCCATCTTGCACGTGCATGAGGGATGGAGCGCTGTCTCAGCGTCGCGCGCTACCCAATCGCGGATCTGTTGGTCGGTTTCCACACCGGGACCGGGAGAGATCTCGCCACGGTTGTACGCCTCGAAGGCCGGCTGGCTGAGGATGCCACGGGCGATCCGAATCGTCTCCACCCACTCTCTGCGGTCCTGGTCGGTCGAGAGGTAGTTGAATCGGAGCGCTGGATGGACCCGTGGGTCGGGTGATGTTATTTTGACCGATCCTCGTGCATCGGAGTACATGGGGCCAATGTGGAGCTGATATCCGTGGCCTGGCACCGGGACGGTGCCGTCATATCGGATGGCGATGGGCAGGAAATGGATCATCAGATTGGGATAGGCGACGTCGTCGTTGCCGCGGACAAAGCCACCGGCCTCGAAGTGGTTGGTCGCGCCCCACCCGGTGCGGAAGAAGAGCCACTGCGCAGCGATGAAGGGGCGCCGCCACATCTGCAGCGCCGGAGCCACTGACACCGGCAGCGCGCAGGCATGCTGAATGTAGACTTCCAGATGGTCCTGCAGGTTCTCACCGACCCCTGGAAGGTGATGAATGACATCGATGCCAAGCGGCTTGAGTTCATCGGCGTTTCCGACCCCGGAGACCTGAAGGATCTGAGGAGAGTTGATGGCGCCGCCACACAGAATGACGTTGCCGGCTCGCGCCTGACGGCTTCCCCCCCTGGGGAGCGTATACTCCACGCCGACGGCCCGCTTTCCCTGGAACAGGATCCGGTTGACGAAGGTCCGCGTCTGCAGTGTCAGGTTGGGGCGCCGCAGGACGGGGTACAGGTAGGCGCGAGCGGCGCTGAGGCGACGGCCGCGGTAGATAGTTCGATCGAACGGAGCAAAGCCTTCCTGGCGATACCCGTTCACGTCGTCCGTAAGCCCGTATCCCGCTTGCTGGGCGGCAGCGAAAAAGGCCGTGAACAGCGGACTGGCGGCGGCTCCGCGCTCGAGAACGAGTGGCCCATCCTGGCCACGGTAGTTGCTCTGGACCGCTAGCGACGTCTCCATCCTCTTGAAGTACGGCAAGCAGTGGGCATAATCCCAGTTCTTCATGCCGGGGTCCGTGGCCCAGCGCTCGTAATCCAGCGGGTTGCCTCGCTGGAAGATCATTCCGTTGATGCTGCTCGATCCGCCCAGCACCTTACCACGCGCATGGTACACGCGACGGCCGTTCATGAAAGGTTCGGGCTCCGACTGGTACCGCCAGTCGTACAGGCGCGACCCGATGGGGAAGGAGAGCGTCGCGGGCATGTGGATGAAGGGGTCCCAGATGTAGTCGGGACGTCCCGCCTCCAGCAGGAGCACGCGGTTGGCCGGATCAGCGCTGAGCCGGTTTGCCAGTGCGCAGCCGGTCGATCCTCCACCCACAATCACGAAGTCATACTGCGTCGAGGTCATATCTTCCTGCTGTTCCTGTGTCTTCCGCTGCCGAGGATATCTCTCCTCCTTCGACCGGGGTCCTGGTCGCCCGCCGCCTACTCCACGGGAATCTCTCGATGCGCGGCCGAGAGGTCGACGCCCTGCTGCCTCCGATACAGCCGCGAGCCGATGTAGAGCGCGATCGCAACCACGTAGAGGATGAGGAGGAAGACGAGGGAGGTCTTGTCGTTGACTCCGTAGACGGCGTTACTCAGCCACTGGTAGATGTTCCAGAGCAGGAACAGCAGAAAGATGACACCAGCGACAGTAATGAGCGGTACACCGGCGAGGCGGTACCGCGCGATCGGGGAAGCGTCGTACACCCGCTTCTGGCGCCATGGCAAGACGATCGCAGCGACGGTGCTGCCCAGGAACGTCACCGCGATGACGAGGGTAGCGTCCAGCGTCACGGTACGAAAGCCATGGATGTTATACGAGTACAGGATGGAGAGCAGGACGCCGGGAACCAGCATGGTGACAAGCGCCACCAGCGGGGCACCGTTGCTGGAGACGTCAGCAAACCGACCCGGAAGAGTGCGATCGAAGGCGGCCGCGAAGATCACGCGGGTGCTGGAGAGGAATACGGTGCCGCACCAGCCCCAGAACCAGAGGCTGAGGGAGAGCACGAGCCAGAGCTGGAGGACGTGATTCGTCGTCAAAAATGAGGCGAGGAGACCGGGATACGGCCACACGGGAAGGACGGCTGTGCCACTGCCATACACCAGGTTGGCGTCGTTGTAGAACGCCGATGTAGTGACCTTGGCGATGAGCACCAGGGACAGTATCGCGAGGGTGGCGGAGGCCACAACAGCAAAGGCCATGGCCCGCAGGTTCCGGAAGAAGTCGCCGGCTCCTCGCACCTCGCCGTAGAGCGTCGCTCCCCAGTTGGGCCAGAGGTTAAAGAAGAGGAGAAGAGGGATCAGCGCCCAACTCGACACGAAGGCGAGCTTTGAGAAGGGCACCGGAGCGTACCCGGCCTTATGCGCTGCTGCAACCGTCTGGGCGTACGCATTGCCCTTGGCGCCGAAGACCGTGGTGCTGAAATGGTTGAAACCGTTGACAAATGCACTGTGGTCGGAGACCAGCAGGAGGATGAACATGGTCAGCAGACCGAGCATCCCGCCGTAGAAGCAGAACTTCTGAACGCGCGCGTAGACCTTCATACCTAGGGCGATGACCACGGTGGAGAAGGCGGCGACGATCAGTGAGGCGAGCATAGATCCGCCGTTTGTGGTCGCGTCCTGCGCCCATGTTGCGAAGGTTGTGCTGCCGGTGGTAGCCGCCAGGATTGTGCACAACGGGCTTATGAACTCGAGGGAAAGAATGTTGCCGTAGATGGGGACCCAGAGCCACAGGATAAAGATCCAGCCCGTGATGGCTAGGACAGAGCCGATACCACCGCCCAGGACACGCGTTTGCCAGACGTAATCACCGCCGGCTCGCGGCATGACGGAAATGAGACCGGCGTAGACGACGACCTCCGCCATCACGAAGATACTGCTGATCACGATGGCGGTAATCAGGTTTCCGCCCGCCGCCGTTCCCGGCGCGAACGAGAAGATGTACCAGCCGAGCGCGACCAGATTGACCGAAAAGAATGAGTAGACGAATGCATCAAAGGTTGCCCATGCTCGTACGAGACCGGTAGCGTTGCGCACGAACAGGCCCTGTCCACTCGTCCCTACGCCACGTGCTCCAATCGTCATGACCGTTCCCTTTCTCTCCTAGCGGGTATCAGCCTGCAAACTCACAAAATCCTAGCATACGCCCCACCACCCTCCGACAAGGAAGCTGGTGGCGGTCAGGAATTCTGCGCGCGATGCGCGTCGCGGGAAGATGTCAGGTTCGTGCCGTCTCACCTCCTTTCGCATCGCTCGACGAGTTACCCGGATGTCAGGCTATGCTGTACGAGCTTGCGTCCATCAAAGTCGGCGCGCGCGCCCAGCAGGACGCCCTGCTCGTAGGAGCTGCCGGGGTTGATGCACACGGTCTTGCCTATCCGGCTGACGCCTCGACCTTCATGGATGTGGCCAAAGAGCGCCAGCGGAGGTTGATAGCGTTCGATGAGCGACCGGACAGCCGTGCTGCCGACAGGACTCAGGACATGTCCTGCAAACTTCGGCCGCATATTTTCATCCAGCTCGGGCGCCTCGTCCAATCCCGATCCCTTGGCAGGACAGTGCACGTTGAAGATACAGGAACTCATGTCTCGTACCTGGGCGGCCACGGCCTCGAGCTTGGTTTCCAGATCCTCCTCATCCAATTCGCGGTGAGTGTGCCACGGGGTGCGGTTGGCCCATCCGGTGCTGATCATCGACATACCATCATCCAGCTCGACGACGCGACTCTCGGCCAGGGAGACGGATTGTGCCTGTCGCACGATGTCGTCTACCTCGAAGACATCGTCGTTGCCGGGGCAAACGTAGACCTGGATACCGGTGCCGGCCAGCTTCGCATCGGCATACTCCATCCAGACAGCCACCCGTCGCAGCACACATTGAGCAAAGAGATCCTCTACCCGCTCGGGATGCTGCTCGAATTCGGCGAGCTGATCCTGATCCATGCGCACCGGATAGTACCCTTTGTTGGCGATGGTCTTCTCCATCTCCGCCGCCTCATCCGTGCCGCTAACGGTCATGACCTGATCCATCAACTCCACCCGGTAGGCGTCGCGTCCGGTCTGGATCATTGGCACGATAGCCTTCCCGGTCATGTCACCACCGAGGATGAGCGTGTCGACATCGTAGAACTTGCCGCCTGCGATAAACTTCTTCCAGCACAACTCCGAGCCATGGATATCGGTGGCAAAGAACAAGCGCAGCATACCTTCTCCTGCCCTAGGATAGTGTCGTCTCGCAGCCTCACGGTACCACGGTGACTTCTGACTATCCGACCGTTCATTTGGGTCCGTCCGTATGATGTCATGCTACTCGTCCGTACCGCAGCCGTCAACTGTATATTCGAGTCAAATCATCAGTACACGCCCATGACGGTTTGTGCTACTCTCTAGAATACCCAAAAAGGTCGGTAGCACCGTGACTGCTGAGTTGCGATGCGCGACACGGTTAACCAGATCTGTCCTTACGCGGAAGGGCAAGGGGGTAATCGACGATGGATGACAGCGCATTGGTCATCCGGGTAGAAAACGTCTCAAAGGTCTTCTGGCGTCACTTCAACCAGACGCTTGAGATGCAGCGAGCAGAGTAAGGTAGGGGTCGAGCGGACCACGAACTGCACCATTGGTACCGTGGATGCGAATTTCGAGGTGCATCCCCACGAGATCTTAGTGCGGATCGGTCTGTCGGGGAGCGGTAAGTCAACCCTGCTGCGCCTGATCAACCGGCTTAGTCTGCCACCGTTGGGTCGATCCGCAGGGCTGCTCTTGACGTGATGCAGACCATGTCTTCCGTTGTCTATCTGATCCCAATGGTCGTGCTCCTCGGGTTGGGAGGTGTGCCGACCGTCATCTTTGCCACGCCGCGTGGCATCCGATTGACCATGCTCGGCATTCAGCAGGTGCCCAAAGATACGGTCGAAGCAGCAGTGGCCTTCGGTGCAGCCGTGCAGCAGACCCTCATAGGGCCGAACTCCCCCTGTGGATGCCTGCGATGATGGCAGGGGTGAATCAGCTCATCATGTTAGCTCTTTCCGTGGTGGTGATCGCCGCCCTGCGGGGGGCAGAGGGACTGGGGACGGAGGTCGCGAGCGGACTCAGCTAGGTGGATGTAGGCGAAGGCTTTGTTGGCAGCGTTATCTTCGCTATGATCCTGGATCGGATCGCCCGCAAGATCGGGTCCCGGGACCTACGAGGAAGGAGGCGCCGAGCGCAAGCGTAACGTCGAATCGACTGAATGTACTGAATGTAGTGGAGCGAGAAGAAAGGCGGAAACAGATGCGAAAGTTGCTAATGGCAAGTATCGCTGCCCTGATGATGGCCGCGGTAGCTATTGGTGTTAATGGTCCGGCGCACCCAATGCACGCCTCGGGGAAAACGATCACGATCGGCAACATTGGGTGGGATGAGGACATTGCCGTATCCAACCTCACCAAGGTCCTGCTCGAGCAGGACCTTGGATATAGTAATGTCAAGCTTCCCCTGGCTGACGTCGGCATCCTGTTCGAAGGTGTTGCGAGCGGAGACCTCCAGGCCTTCCAGGATGTCTGGATGCCGAACCATGCGCTGTACTTGAACCGAGCCAAAGCGCACGTCCAGATGCTCAACCCCTGGTTTGTGGGCGTCACCAAGTTCAGCATGGCGGCTCCAAGTTACATGCACATCAAAAGCATTAGCCAGATCAACTCGTCAGGCGCAAAGGAGATTTATGGCATCGAGCCGGGCGCGGTGATCACCGACAAGATTCGCAAGAACGTCATACCGGAATACCACATCAAGGCGCAGTTCCTTCCGTCGAGCACTCCGGCCATGTTGGCGACGGTGGCGCGAGCGTACAAGGCGCACCAGCCGTTCATCTTCATTGCCTGGTCTCCCCATTGGATGAACCACGTCTACAACTTCAACTACCTCAGCGATCCGAAAGGTGCGCTCGGAGCTCTAACCCATCCCTCACGGGTGAGCAGCATCGTTCACAAAGGTCTCAACAAAACTGACCCGGAGGCGTACACGCTGATCAAGAGCCTCCGGCTTACTGCTGAGCAAGTCAACGCCATCGAGTTCGACATCAAGAAGGCCGGCACCAGCGATCCTACCCAGGGCGTCAAGGTGTGGCTGGCAAAGAACAAGAACGTTGTCATGCCCTGGGTCAACGCCGCGAAGAAGGCGAAGTAGCCCCGCGGACGATGTAATCCCACGCATCCGGTAGTGTTGTGTCGGGCCTGATTGCCAGGCCCGACACAGCTTTGCCCCCTGCTTCGACCACCCCAACGAGGTTTTGCATGGCCGCTCGCCCTAACGTTGTCATGATCGTCTCCGATACCTTCCGCCGCGATCATCTCGGTGTGAACGGGAATCCCACCATTCGCACCCCGTACCTCGACAGCTTTGCTCGATCCGCTGTTCTCTTCGACCACCACCTGATCTCGTCCTTTCCCACCATGCCGGCTCGGGCCGACTTCTTGACCGGAACCTTCTCCTTTACCTCCATGGGCTGGGAAGCCCTGCCGTCTCACCTCCCAACCCTTCCAGGTCTTCTATCGCTGGAGGGCTATCTGACTATGGGGGTGGTCGATACCCCCTTCTTTATCCGTAATGGCTACGCGTACGATCGTGGGTTTGATGACTTTATCTGGGTGCGCGGACAGGGGGACGATACCCGACCACAGGAGCGGTCGGATGCACGGGCTACATGGCGGTCGGAGTCAGATCGGCTGGTGGCACGGACGATGACGGCGGCCGAGCAGTGGTTGGAGAGGCACTACAAGGAACCCTTCTTTCTCTACGTGGATACCTGGGACCCACATGAGCCGTGGGATGCGCCGGAATACTATACGTCGCTGTACCGACCCGACTATGATGGTCGACAGTTCTATCCGGCCTACGGAAAATGGAAGGAGGCCGGCCTCACCGAGGAGGATGTCGCTCTCGCCCACGCCACGTACTGCGGTGAGGTGACCATGGTCGACTTGTGGATCGGCCGGCTACTGGCCAAGCTGGATGTTCTCGGCTTGCGGGACAATACCTGGGTCGTCTTTGTCTCCGATCACGGCTTCTACTTTGGCGAGCACGGCTACTTTGGTAAGGCAGAGTGGCTCCACGACCCAGAGGCAACCGTGGTCGAAGGAACGGATATTCCCTCCTGGCTGCCGGAATCCTGGTTGTTAACCGTAGGTTGGTCACCCCTCTATCAGGAGCTCACACGTGTTCCCCTGATCGTACGCGGACCGGGATTGACACCCGGCCGCCGCCGCGCCCTGACGGCGCACGCCGATATTGCACCTACGATCCTCGATCTCCTGGGGGTGGAGCGCCCAGCGAGCATGCAGGGAGCACCGTTTACAGACGTCCTTCGTGGTAACACGGAGGAGCATCGTCCCTTCGTCATTAGCTCCTGGCCGCTCTACTTTGCGGAAGGCGCAACGACGAGCGCCGTCGACTCTCGACCGCGCCGTATCTCCAGCTACATGCCGTTCACCATCGCTACGCGCGATCGGTCTCTGATTCTCGGTGGACCGGCAGAATCACCGGAGTTCTATGATCTGGTGAGCGATCCGCAGGAGGAAACCAATGTGTGGCAGGATCGCATCGAGGAGGGCAGGAAGTTGAGCGAGGATGCGATTGCGTATCTTGAACGCCTGGGGACGCCGGAAGCGTTTTTGCGACCGCGCCGCATGGCGCTGGAGAAGTTTGCCATTTCGTCCTGAGCAGGAAGGCCAGATGGAGGAGAATCAACGTTTCCGCGATAATTTTTCAGATTGACGCTAGCTGTGGTGGCCCGCGGACTGATCACCATGGATTCATGAGGGACGCAAGCGCATCGAGCGGTCGCCGCTCTTGATCACGCCGAAACGCAAGTTATCTGCGATCTCGACTGAGCGGCGGCGAGAATCTCTCCCCGATCGTTCGCAAGGGTCTCGCCAAATCCGATCCTCAGGCGTACCGGCTGCTGAATCACATGCGGTTCACCGAATCGCAGTTGGGATCGCTGGAGGTAGACATCCGGGCCAAGGGCGCCGTAGGCGGCGCCAAGTACTGGATGAGCAAGAATCACATGGTCGTCAACAGCTGGCTTAAGTAGCGGCACCAACGGTTCATTCGCCGGTCGCCGCGGAAGCATCTTCCGCCGCGACCGGCTCTCGGCCACGACGCTCGTGTGCCGCTATCGTGCGGGGCGCGGAACGAGACAGGTATAACTCACCATCCGTTCACCGAGCGCCCTCGACCCATCAGGCCCTGCCGCGCCCCATCTCCATCGGCCTCGTGGACATGGAGTCCGAGGCGTCGCGATATGTCAGCGGCGGCACTCATTGTCAGATCCCCGAGCGTGGGAATGGACGCGGATGACAGCCGGAAGGCAGGGCCAGACACGCAGACCGCCGCAACCATCGCGCCGCCTGCCGAGCTGATCGGTGCCGCAACCCCGTTGAGTCCGATCTCGAACTCTTCGATGGTATACGCATAACCGTCCGCCCGGATCGCACTCAGTTGCTCTTCCAGTTGCGCCAGGTCCACGATCGTGTTGTCAGTGAAGCGTTGCAGGGGCCGTTCCAGAAGGTGGCGCTGCCGGCTCTCCGGAAGATATGCGAGCAAGACCTTGCCGTCAGAGGTACAGTGCAACGGCGTGTGTTTGCCTGTCCAATCCACCCCGAGCACGGACGAGCCCGAGGTAGCCTGGTGGATGATGACGGCCTCGTCCTCCATCAGGACCGTAAGAGTGACCGTCTCCTGCGTCTGCTCGCTCAACCGTTGGCAGACCGGTTGTGCCGACCGCACCACGTCGAGATTGGCCGTCACGGTGCTTGCCAGCAATACAAGACCCACGCCCAGACGGTATCGCTCCGTCTCAACATCCTGTTCGACCAGACCGCGGTCCTTGAGCGTTGCGAGCAAGCGGTGCGCGGTGGACTTGTGGATGCCGAGTCGGTTACCCACGTCAGTCACGCCGGCCCAACCCTCTTGAGACAGGAACTCGAGCACGGACACCGCCCGGTCAACCGACTGGATCCCGCCTCTTCGCTCGTTCACATCGTTTACGGCGCCCACAGCATCCATCCTACATCGTCTCGTCGATGCGGCCGGCTCTGGCGCGGTAATGACCGCCCTCTGTTACCACGATGTCCACCGGCAGGTCATTCGCCCCAACGGGAACAACCTCGACCACTTGTGTCTCGAACGCTCCGGAGACCAACGGCGGATGGCCGATCAAGCCGGCCAGTAGGCGGTCGTAAAAGCCCCCTCCGTACCCCAGACGCCGGCCCTCCGCGTCGAACGCGAGACCGGGGACCAGGATGAAATCAAGAGTGCTGGGCTCTATAAGAGCACATCGATCCGGTTTGGCCTCGAGGATTCCCCATACTCCCGGTTCAAGGTCCCGCGTCGGCTCGCTCACCTGGTACAGATCCAGCGCTCTCCTGGCACGGTTGACTCTTGGGAGGACCAGCGTCTTGCCCTGATCAAGGACATCGCGTATGAAATCGGCGGTCTGTAACTCGGTGCCGAAGGAGATGTAGGCCATAACGACGCGGGACCGGCGATACGCGGCAAGGCCGACAATGTCCTGGATGATAATCCGGCTCAATGCAGCGCGCGTGTGAGTGTCCATTGCGTCGCGCCGGCTGAGGACCGTCTCCCTCAAGGTGGATTTCGCCTCGGCAAGCCCTGTCGGGCCTGGATCAACATACATCTACTCCTCTACCTCCCCTCTGTGGTCTCATGCGCCTACGAGTAGCGACGTATTGCTCCCCGATGGAGAGCTGCCAGCGTGACGACATTGGACAACAAGATGGCCGTCGTGACCGGACCGACGCCACCGGGCACGGGTGTGATCGCCGCCACTCGGTCGAGGACCGCCGCCGTGTCGACGTCGCCTACCAGCGTGCCGTCCGGCAGACGATTGATGGCAGCGTCGATGACCACCGCCCCTGGCGCAACATGGTCAGGGCCGATGAGGTGGGGCTGCCCCGCCGCCGTCACCAACACGTCGGCACGCCGCGTCTCACTGGCCAGGTCGCGAGTATGTACCGTGCAGATAACAGGCGTCGCGCCCTCGTCGATCAGCAGTATAGCCAACGGCCGCCCGATAACCGGACTGCCGTTGACGATCACGACGCGAGCGCCATGCAGATCCGGGCGCAGGTGTTTGGTGATGGTGAGGATCGCGGCCGGGGTCGGGGGCAGCACCTCCGGCCCACCCAGGAAGAGCATCCCAAGGTTACGTGGCGTCACTCCCTCCGGATCTTTATCTGTCGAGAGGCGGAACAGCACCGCCCGCCGCATAGCGGCCGCCAGTGGGGTCTGCACCAGTACACTGTGGACGGTTTGATCATTGTTGAGCCCGATAAGCGTTGCGTCCAGTTCGTCGGCAGTTGCCGCCTCGGTCAGTACAACATCGCGCACGGCAATGCCCACCCGGCCAGTTTGCTTGGTAATCTGCATGCGATAGCTCTTCGCGGCCGGCGCATCGCCGACGTGAACCACAGCCAGGGTGGGCACGATTCCCTCTGCGGCCAGAGCTGCTGTCCGTTCTGCCGTCTCGCCGGTTATCGCGCGGCTCAGGTCGCCCCCAGCAATGATCTGGCCGGATGTGGCGATGTCGATCATGGGTTGCTATCGCCCTCTCCCGGCGCCGCCGTCGAGGCAATGAACTGTCGCGGCGGCCTGCCATCTTCCACGCGGCGGAACCACTCCAGTGCAACCCGGGGAGCCGCGCCGTCCATGTTCGGCGCCCCCCGACCACTCACCACGTCGTCGATGTTGACGGTTCTGACTTCGACGCTAAAGCGCGCGGCACCTGTCTGATTTGGCACACCGGCGTGCAGATGCGCTCCTGAGAAGCACACTAGATCGCCGGGCTCGATCACCATCCGCAGTTCCGCACTGGTATCGACCGGCTCACATGGCTCAGGTACAACAGGGATGGAGGCGGCGTCCGGGGCGCCGCCCTTCTGGCGGGCGCGGATATCTTCCAGATCCCAGCTACCACTCGTGTTGGGGAGGGGGCCGGACCAGTAGGCGGGGTAGAAGGCGATCGTCCGATCCGCGGTTATGGGATAGATGGGCGTCCACCAGTTCGTCTGGGCATAGACGTTCGACGACCAGGTATCCCGGTGGAAGTCGAGCCGCGCCGTCCGTTGGCTCGCATGTGCGTCGCCGTGCGGCAGAACGCGTAACTGCAGCCAGTCCCAGCAGGTGCGCGGCAGGTCCACTCCGATGTGGGCCAGGGCCGCGAAAAAGAGGCTCCGCGCCGGGAGGTGCTTGCGGTACTGCCTCTGAAGCGACTCGACCCTGGCCACATACTCATCTCGCTCCGTCTTGAGCGCTACAGCGTCCCTCAATCGAGCCCAACGAGGCGTCCGTCCGATCCGACGCCAATACGCTCAGCGGCCGGTGTTTTCCCTAAACCGGGCATGGTCATAATGTCGCCGGTGAGCGCCACCACGAAGCCTGCTCCAGCGGAGAGACGGGCCGATCGCACCGAGATTCGAAAGCCGTTGGGAGCGTTGAGCCTGGAGGGGTCATCGGAGAAGGAGTACTGTGTCTTGGCGATACAGATGGGGAGACAGCCGTACCCAAGCTTCTCGTACCGATCCAGATCCCGTGGCGCCGTCCCCACGAAGTCGACTCCGCTAGCGCCATAGATGCAGGTCGCAATCGTCTCGATCTTCTCTCGCAAGGGTAAGTCCGGGGGGTAGAGCGGACGAAAGTGGCTACCCTCGCGTGCCAGCAGATCGACCAGCGCCATCGCCATCTCGCGGCCCCCCTCGCCGCCGCGCGCATGGATGTCGGAGCGAGCGGCGGGGACTCCCGCCTGCTCAAGCTCTCCCTCGACAGCCGCGAGCTCCGCCTCGGTGTCGGTTGGAAAGATGTTTATCGCCACCAAGGCGGGCAGACCGAACCGCCGGACGTTGGACACATGCCGGAGGAGGTTCGGCATTCCGGCCCGCACGGCGCTCACATCCTCCGCGGCGAGTTCCTGTTTGCGGACACCCCCGTGCAGCTTGAGCGCGCGAGCAGAGGCGATGATGACCGCGGCATTCGGCTCCAGGCCGGTTTGGGGCGCGACAATATCGCAAAATTTTTCAAAGCCCAGATCGGCCCCGAAACCGGTCTCAATAAGCGCGTAATCCCCCAACTTGAGGGCCAGGCGCGTGGCGCGGATCGCGTTGGTGCCGTGTGCGATGTTGCCGAACGGACCGCCATGCACGAGCGCCGGACCGCCCTCGAGCGTCTGGACCAGATTGGGATTGAGGGCATCGCGCAGGAGGGCGGTCAGTGCGCCCTCCGCCTTGAGGTCAGAGGCGCGAACTGGTTTTTGTGCAGCTGTGTACCCCACCACGATACGCGCGAGGCGCACCGTCAGGTCGAAGAGGTCCTCCGCGAGACAGAAGATGGCCATGATCTCGGAGGCAGGGGTGATATCAAAGCCACTTTCCCGCGGTGTGCCTTCTAGCGGCCCGCCCAAGCCGATGATGACCTGGCGCAGCGAGCGATCGTTGACATCCAGACAGCGCCGCCAGGTGATACGGCGGGCATCGATTCCGAGAGTGTTTCCCTGCTGTAGATGATTGTCGATCAGCGCCGCCAGCAGATTGTTGGCCGCGGTTATCGCATGCATGTCACCGGTGAAGTGGAGATTAATGTCCTCCATCGGAATCACCTGCGAGTACCCGCCGCCGGCCGCCCCGCCTTTGACTCCGAAGACTGGCCCCATTGCCGCCTCGCGGATGGTGACCACCGCCCGCTCTCCGATGGCGCCGAGCGCCTGTCCCAGGCCCACCGTCGTGGTCGTCTTGCCTTCGCCTGCCACGGTCGGGGTCATGGCGGTTACCAGAACCAGCTTGCCATCTGGCTGCGATTGCAGACGATCGAAGGCCGCGGGAAGAACTTTCGCTTTATAGCGTCCGTACAGATCAAGCTCGTCCTCGCGGAGTCCCGCTGCCTCGGCAATTTCTACGATAGGCCTGGGCCGCGCCGCTTGCGCGATTTCAATGTCGCTCTTCATAGCCACCTCTTCCCGCCAAACCGTTACCATCGCTGTCCGGACAATGCGCTGGGTTGCTGTCCCTTGCGCGCTCTCCATTGTACTCTTCGCAACAGTTGCTCTATACGCAACATACGGGGTCGTATTTGTGCGAGGGTACGGTCGCCGAGAGGGTACAGTTGTCTTGGACTGCGGGCGAACCAAGTACTCATAGCAACGCACTTCACAGCGCGAGCACCCGAGCATCCCAACAGGGAGACCTTCAGATCAAGACGGTTGACTTAAGCGGCTCTCAAGTCGACGTACGCCACCGTGCCCGTACCCCGGCCTGCCTGCCGTGTGCCCCCTTTTACGGGGTATGCCCCCCATGGCGGGGTATCCTGGCCGCCTGTCCCAACGGCGCGGCGGACTGGCCTGCAGGCCAGCACGTTCGGCGATGTGAGTGGCCTGTCTCCGGCGCCGCAGGGCCGCCTGTCCAGCCCAACGGCGCTGGGGAAATCAGCTCCCCGCTGTGATACCGATGCAAGACGGATGGCCGCGTGTGCCTCCCTCGGCGGGGTATTCCCGATTCTCTTGCGTCAACCATCTTGGGCTTCAGACCGCGTTCGCACGCTTGAGTTCGAGCAGCAATCGACAACTGAAGATGGCGCAACTCGAGGGACGGTGGGCGTGGATGCGGCAGCCGCCGGCGGAAAGCGGTGTGTCGACCTGGCGAAACACGCATGGACCCTGCATGATCTGCCATCCTTCATGGGCGGTATCCGGCTGGATAATTAACGAATTCAGGGGGCGCGCGAAGTCGTCGTGCAGAACGCGGAGTTCGGCTGCTTCCTCATCGGTGACTGCGATCTCCGGCAGGTGGCAACAGTCGGTGCATCCGTTACACCCACCTAGGTCCGGCTGTCCACCGTGCTGGGGAAGATTCTCACCGGCCAGGGGACCATTACTCGCCAGCATTGACATAGCAGCATCGTAGTGCATGGCAACCGGGCGCTGCCAACCTGGTAGAGAGCGCGCGGCCCAGATCAAGGCGCTGGGCGCGATTGGAGATCTCCTCCCAGTTCGGCGACGCCGGCCAGGACCAATGCGGCAGCTACCATTGCTGCTGTTTCGGCGCGCAGGATGAGCCCGCCCAGACTGACCACGGCGGCTCCAGCATCGCGTGCCAGCGCTACCTCAGTTATCGAAAATCCGCCCTCCGGCCCGATAAAGAGGTTGACGGGCGCGCCCACCTCCAACGGTATGTCGCCGAGCCCGGTGGCGCGCTCCTCTTCCCATAGCAGGATCTTTATCCCTGTGGCCTGCGTCAGTGCGTCACCAAGTGCCAGGGATGTGCCAACCTCTGGAATCCGGCCGCGTCCGCTCTGCTCGGCGGCTTCGCGCACGATCGTGTCGAACCGACGGTGCCGGGCCGCGCCCGGCTCCGCTGCCACGGCGCGCTCAGTCAGCATAGGCACGAAGTGCGATACGCCAATTTCAGTCCCCTTCTGCAGTACCAGCTCGAACTTGGCCGCTTTCAGCATGCCCAGGTACAGCGTGATGTGCGTTCGCGGTTCGGCCTGGTTGGCTCGCCGTTCGCTGATGCTGCCGGTCACCCTTGGCTGAAGCTCCTCCAGCCGCACCACATACTCCATGCCCGTGCCATCCAGCGCGATCACTTCGTCGTGCCGGCGCAGGCGAAGCACCCGAACGATCTGATGGGTTGCTTCCTGGCTGAACTGGACTTCGCCGGCCGAGAAGGAGGCCGGTGGGAGAAAAAAGCGGTGGGTACTCACCCGCGCCGGCGTGCCACCAGCAGCCACCAATCGCCTTCCTGCCGCTGATCGGCCAGTTCGAGCCCCGCCGCGCTGAAGGCCGCGCGCACGTCGTCGGCCCGCTCTTCGATAATGCCGGAGCCGAGCAACTCGGCTCCCAGCGCCAGAGACGCGGCCAGCGGCACGGCCAGGTCGATCAGCACACTGGCGATAATATTCGCCAGCACCAGATCGTAGGTCTGGCCCTCTACCACCGATACCGATCCATGGACAACGTCGATTTGCCCGCTTAGACGATTGATTTCGACGTTCTCTCGGGCCACCTCTACCGCGACCTCACTGACGTCCGTTGCCGTCACCATGGCGCCCAGTCTGGCTGCGGCGAGCGCCAGGATACCGGAGCCGGTCCCCAGGTCCAGTACGCGCATGCCAGGCCGGACTCGGTCCTGCAGGGCAGATAGCATCAGCTGGGTGGTAGGGTGCAGACCCGTACCAAAGGCCATGCCGGGATCAAGTTCGACGATGATCTCATCTTTCGCCGTCTCCCACTCACGCCAGCTTGGCTTGATCACAATCCGGCCGACCCGCAGCGGGTGAAAGTGTTCCTTCCAGGCGTTGGCCCAATCCTCTTCCTCGATCTCGCGCCGTTCCAGCGAGCCGACCGGCGAGAGGTCGAACGCCTGCAAATGCCACAGGGCCTCCTCGATGCCGCGTTCCTGGCTGGCCGTGTCTCCCGTTACCGGGAGGTACGCTTTGATGATTGGCATACCAAGAAAGGCGGCGCGCTCCTCGCCCTCGGGGTCTCCCTGGACCGCCTGTTCGATAGCTACCCCGCCGGTACCATGCCGGTGAAAAACCTCAGCGACCGCGTCAACCGCTTCTGGATGCACCTCGACGCTCAGCTCGATCCATCTCACCGTGGTGCGCTATCCACCAAACGCCTCTTTAACTTTGGCGAAGAAGCCCCGGTGCTCGTCGGAATCGTGGCCGAGTTCGTGGCCCAGTTCCTCGAATAAGTCCCGCTGGCGAGAACTGAGTTTCGAGGGTATCACCACGTTGGCGACCACGAACATATTGCCTCGCTCATTGGAACGAAGGTGCGGCACACCCTTGGAGCGCAGGCGGAACTGGCGTCCGTGCTGCGTTCCCGGTGGAACGCGCAACTCCATCTCACCTTCCAGGGTCGGAATCGTAATTTCATCCCCAAGCGCCGCCTGGGCCACGTTCAAAGGCAGGTCGAAGTAAATCTCGTAGCCTTCACGCTTGAAGAGCGGGTGCTCTTTCACGTCCAGCACCACATAGAGATCGCCCGGCGGACCGCCTTTCGGTCCAATTTCGCCCTCGCCGGAGAGCCGTATCTGCTGGCCGCGGTCGACGCCGGCCGGGATCTTAATGGAGAGAGGCTTGGCGCGGCGCTCGCGGCCCTGTCCACGGCAGCGGGAACAGGGCGAGGCCACGATCTGCCCTTCGCCCTCGCACGCGTCACACATCACTACGTTGACGAACTGACCGAACACCGATTGTTGCACCCGGCGTAGCTCGCCGCTGCCCTGGCAGCGGGGACAGGTAGTGGGTACACTGCCGGGCTCAGCGCCAGTGCCATCGCACTTCTCGCAGATCTGGAGCGATGGAATCTCGATCGATTTGTCGGCGCCGAAGACGGCTTCTTCAAAGCTGATGCTCAGGTCGTAGCGCAGATCAGCGCCACGCTGGGGACCCCGATAGGAGCCGCGCCGGCCTCCCGCGCCAAAAAAAGTCTCAAAGATGTCGGCAAAGCCGCCCACATCGCCGAAGCCTTCAAAGCCGCCGGACGTTGCCCGGTGGCCAAAGCGGTCGTAGGCCGCGCGCTTTGAGTGATCGCCCAGCACTCCGTACGCTTCGTTGATCTCTTTGAAGCGCGCTTCCGCATCCGACGCTTTATTCACGTCGGGATGAAATTTGCGCGCCTGGTTGCGGAAGGCACGCTTGATCTCCGCCTCGTCCGCGCCACGGGCCACGCCCAATACTTCGTAATAATCGCGTTTCGTTGCCAAAGAAAAGTCCTACTTACTTCCCGGCGTGGAGTCCACCACCCGATTCCTGCATTCTAGCGAACCTCCGGCCTACGGTCCGGCGTTCTCGATTTCGGCCTGATCGGCTATTTCGACCGCCTCCTCAGTGTCCATGGCTGCCGGCGACGACTCATCCGGTGGCTGGGGAGCCTGAGATGCGGATGATTCTTCGGTTCTCTCAGGCTCTTTGGCCAGTTCGACCAGCGTCGGGCGAATCACGCGGCCATGCATGGCGTAGCCCCGTTGGTACTCCTGAAGTACGCTGCCCGGTGGGGCTTCGTCCGTCTCTCGATCGGACACCGCTTCATGATAGTGCGGGCTGAACGGCTTGCCCTGCGCCTCGATCGACTCCAGTCCCCGGTGTTCCAGGATGGCGCGCAAGTGCCGCTCGATCAGCATCACACCGTGGACCCAGGTGAGCATGGCCAGGTTGCCCGGTATAGTGGCAATGGCGCGTTCGAAGTTATCCAGGACCGGCAATAATTCCTGAACCAACAGCATCGAGGCAAATTTCTGGATGTCGTCCTTGTCTTGCTCGGTGCGGCGACGCAAGTTTACCAGGTCGGCGGCGGCTCGATGCCACTTGTCCTGGAGATCGGTGATGCGCTGCTCTTGCGCGCTGAGCCGGGCTTGCAACTCGGCTACATCAGCGGGCGCATCGGTGGACACGGTCCCTCCGGGCTCGATAACGACGGAGGCATTGGACTGTTCTTTCTTGCGCCACTTCACCTCAAAACGGGGGTCGTCGAATGGCGGGGTGGTTTGGTTGCTCTCGTTAATCTCAGTTTCTTCTGTCATCTCAGTACGAACTCATCAAATCACTCATCAGATCGGTCATGTAACGAACCAGGGCGACGGCCCTGGGATACTCCATGCGGGTTGGCCCCACGATCCCCAGGTAACCACTGCTGTCTTCCTCGTCGCCGTAGCGGGCCAGGACGAAGGAGTAATCTTTCAAGCCCTCTACCGCCGTCTCACTGCCGATCACCACCTGGACATCCGCGGCCGGCGGCAATCCGGCCAGCAGGCGCTGCAGAGCGAACCCCTGGTGCAAAAATTCCACCATCTGGTGCAGTCGCTCGTTGACTACCGCGGCAGGCTCGCCGGGACGAGCTTCCAGGAACTCGGGCTGGCGGATCAACTCGGCGAGACCGGCATGAAACAGTTGCGCGTGCTGATCCTCTCCACGTTTCAGCAGCCTGACCACGATCGTTGCAACGCTCAGGTCCAGCGGCGGGAATGCCGTGATCTTGCTCTCGATCTGTGCCGAGGTGAGACCGCGCAGAGTCTGACTCAGTCGATCCGCCAGGGCGCTGAGTGTTTCCTGACTGTGCGGCTCGGTCAGCGTGATCATCTCCTGGAGCACACTGCCGTTCTGCAAAACGACGATCAGCAAGGCCATGGCATGCTGGGTCGAGATGACCTCCAGATGACGAAGGCGACCTTCGGTGGCCTTGGGCGCGGTGATAAGCCCAACGTTATGCATCCGATAGGCCATGATGGTGGCCGCCAGCTTGAGCCATTCCCCCATCTCGGTATGGACCTGATGGAACTGATGCCGAATGGTCCGCGCGTCAGCATTGGGCAGACGAATGGGCTCCATCAAGCGCTCGACATAATATCGGTAGCCTGCTTTCGTTGGTACCCGTCCCCCAGAGGTATGGAGGTGATGGATGAAGCCCAACTCCTCGAGCACGGCCATCTCATGGCGCACCGTGGCCGAGCTGACGCCGAGCGCCGCGTTGGATACCAGGGCGGCGGACCCGATGGGATGGGCCGTCGAGACATACATCTCGACCACCATTTTGAGAATACGTTCCTGTCGTTCGGTTAGCTGCATCACTGCTTTCTCACCTTCGATTAGCACTCCTGAGGCAGGAGTGCTAACGCCTCCACTATACCACCTGCGCCTCGTAATTGTCAGCAGAGCAAGCGGGAAAAAGAGGCGTCGAGAGCGAGCGTGGGACCTATGTCTCTACCCAGCGATGACGATGCGGGACGGTAGAATATGGTGCTATGTGGAATGTCATCGGGCACGACCGTGTGATCGCCGAACTGGAAACCGCTATTCGTTCCGCACGCCTTCCCCATGCGCTGCTCTTCACCGGATCGGAGGGAACGGGCAAGACGACACTCGCGCTTGAGCTAGCTAAAGCGCTCAACTGTACGGGCGATAACCCGCCCTGCCAGAGCTGTCTTCACTGCCGGCAGATCACCGGAGCCACGCACCCGGATGTGACGGTGGTGGAGAGGCCCGAAGGCAAGGACAGCATCGTCATCCAGCAGGTGCGGGAGCTACGTGAGGCGGCGGCACTCCGACCCTTTCAGGGCCGGCAAAAGGTGTACATCGTTGCCGGCGCGGCAGCGCTGACGGCCCAGGCGGCCGACGCGTTGCTCAAGACTCTGGAGGAACCTCAACCCCAGGTAACTATCATCCTCACTGCCAGCGAGGCGGAAGCGCTGCCGTCCACGGTGCTCTCCCGCTGTCGGCTGATGCCCCTGCGGGGGGTGGAGACAGAAGCCATTGCAGCCGCGCTTATCGAGCGCGGTGTGAGTTCGGCGACGGCGGACGACCTGGCCCGTCTGGCGCGTGGCAGTGTGGGATGGGCACTTCAGGCGCTCAAGCAGCCCAAGCTGGTAGCGCAACGGGAGGATTTGGTGACGCGCGCGTCCCGTGTGCTGGAGCTGGGCCTTGATGAGCGACTGCAGCTGGCCGAAGAGCTGGTGGCGGATCGGAAGGATCGCTCCGCCGTCCGCCGTAACCTTGAGATGCTGGTCCTGCTCGCCCACGACATGGTGCTGGCCAGAGAAGGATTGCCGCCCCGACTAGTGAGCGCCGCGCAGGAGCCGGCGTTCACCGCCTCTGCCCGGCGATGGAGCCTGTCTCAACTGCGCTGCTACCTGAAGAGCCTGGGGACGGCGATGGAGCGGATCGACCAGAACGTGGACCCACGACTCGCGCTCGAAGCGGTCATGGTCGGCTTACCGTGAGAATTGCCGGCGTCCACGCGGATAAGCGGATGGTATGGCTCGATGCCGGCAGTCACCAGCTCCATCCCTGGGATCGCGTCATGCTCGATTGGGATGGAAGCGCAGCCGAGGGACGGGTAGTGGTCTGCCCCGAGCAGCTGGTACAGCCGCCTGAGCACATCGAGGGCGCCATCACAGGGGTGGTTCCCGTCGAATCGGAACGTTCGTTCGACTGTGGGGATCGGCTATCGGATCTCCCGCCCCTCGGTTCCACCGCCTGGCTCCGAGAGGGCAGTGGCACAGTCGTCCAGCTCGATCCGGTGCGGCGAATGGTAACGATTCAGACGCACGAGCACGGCCTGATTCAGGTGGTGCTCACCGAACTTCTAGCGCCTGGCGGGGAGTCGCCGCGGCCCAGCGCAGAACCTTCCGCCATAGCGGCGCCGTCCGATGAGTGAGGATCTGGAACGCCGGCTCATACCCATCGTTACTCACTCATCTCGATGATCCCTTGCTGATCCGCGAACCGAATGGCCTCGGTGCGAGAACGTGCTCCCAGCTTGGCCAGCACGTTGCTCACATGCCACTCGGCTGTCCGAGAATTGATCCCGAGCGCCTGTGCAATCTCCTTGTTGCTTTCTCCCCGGCTCACCAGCGTCAGAATCTCGATCTCGCGGTCTGAGAGCAGCTCGGAACGAGGTAGTCCAATATTCCTCCGGCGTGCCGCGATCTCCGGACTCAGGACCTGCTTACCAGCAAAGACATCCCGGACTGCTGCGATTAGCTCGTCACCCGACGCGTATTTGAGCAGATAGCCGTCGACGCCAATCGCAAACAGCGCCCGCACGTACTGGTCATGGTCGTAGGCGGTCAGGATCAGGGTCCTGGTCTCGGGGAGATGCTCCCGCAACTGCCGCGCCACCTCGACGCCGCTCAGTCCCCCCAGCCGGATATCGAGGACGACCACGTCGGGGCGGTGCTCTCGTGCCAGGTCCAGCACCAGCTCTCCACGGTCACTCTCCGCCACGATCTCGATGTCGTCCGCCCGGCTCAGTAGTGCGCGCGTGCCCTGCCGCATCAGTTGATGATCATCCACCAGCAGGACGCGGATCACGGTTTTACGCCGGTCACGGCGTCACCACCCGGATGGTCGTGCCCCGCCCCGGCGCCGAGATGACCGTCAACTGACCGCCCGCCCGCTCGACACGCTGGCGCAGACTGGCGAGGCCCAGGTGACCCTCCAGCACCAGGCGATCGAGTTGGTGGGGAGGGGTGAATCCCGTTCCATCGTCGGTCACCTCGAGTTGCACCACACATGCATCCTGGCGGAGGCTAACCCGGATCGTGGTGGGTGCCGCATGGCGCAGCGCGTTGTTGATCGCCTCCTGGGCGGCGCGATAGAGCACGAGGTCGATATCTGAAGGGAGCACTCCAGGCATCACCGCGCTGCCCGCATGGAGCGTAATCGGGATGCGACCCCGCTCACTCATATCAATCGCCAGCCCCTCGAGAGCGGCGCCGAGACCCAGATCATTCAGGGCCGGAGGTTGCATCGCCATGGAGATGTCGCGCAGTTGATCGGCCAGACGCCGAGTGAGGACGGTCGGGGAATGGGCAGTACCCGGTCGACCGTCCATACCACGCAGCTGGCGGTCGAGGTACATCGCTGTCTGCAGCGGTTCATCGTGCAGATCGGCGGCCAGGCGGGCGCGTTCCTCCTCCCGTGTCCGCTCCAGCCGGTCGTTGAGCACATCAAGCGTTCGGACCTTGAGCTGGAGGTCGGCGGCGAGCTGGGCGTTGCGAACCAGCGCGGCCAGCTGCCCGCTCAAGGTCGTGAGCAGGTCGCGGTCCGCGGCACGAAAGGGCTCACCATTGATCTTTGGCCCCAGACAGAGACACCCAACGCCGGTTTCACCCAGCAGCAATGGGATGAACAGGGCCGGATGATCGCCGTCCCTCACGGTGGCGAAAAACAGTTTGCTTTCCAGGGGACGCGCCTGCTCGGTGAGGGCGCACAGCAGTGCGAAGTCGGAGGAGGGAGCGAGACCTCGCACGCTGGCCACGGTCTGCTCGTACACTAGGAGCGCCGCGAAGTGAAGGTTCATGAGTTGGCGCAGCGACTCCGGAAGGGACGCGGCCAGGGTGTCCAGGTCGCCGGCCAGGGAGAGATCGCTGCTGAGCTGACGAAGGGCGGCGCGGTAGTCATAGCTGTCCTTGAAGATCAGCCGGTCGAACAGCATCAGCAGCCGGCTGTACAGCCGGCGGAAAGACACGCCGGCCAGCAGAAGGATGATCGCGGTGACCCAGAGATCGGGTGCGTGGAGGTCCGCGGGGGGAAGTGAGCGCAGCAGATAGGCAGCGCCCAGGCACACGGCCAGCAGGGCAGACCAGAGCGATGCCAGGACTAGCCAGCGTTGCAGGAGCGGCACGCGCACGACAGTTCTCCCCTTTCTCACCCTGAGTCTAAATCCCCGGCTGTGTCGATGACACCTGTAGAAATACGGGGAATGTACGCCGTATTTCTACAGGTGTGCCGGCTCTCACCCATCCCGTAGGCTGGGTGCATGGCGGGATTCACCCCGTCATGCGAGCCACATAGTGTTCCGCCGAAAGGAGGAAAAACGCGCGGAAAGAGTAAAGGGACAGGCTCTCAACCGCAATTGAGAGCCTGCCCAGGGGCGACATCGAGACCACTGCCTCAACGTGCAACCACACTGCGAGTGTAGTCCGCCTTCCAGGTTCTGGCGAATCCTAGCGTCTCGCCCCGCCAATCCACGATCCATCTCGCCTTAGAAGGAGACACAATGAAACAGTTCATACACCCCCGCATTCTGGCGGCAAGCGCGCTCTTGGGCGCCCGCGCCACAATCGGTATGACACCCAGTCACGCTCTTACGATTCCGGATGCGGTGGCCGACCATACGCTCGGCGTCGCATTCACAAGCTTACCCTCCGGGTGGTCGGTTGCTCCGCCTGGTCAATACACTCCGGGTACTGTCGGTCTGATCACCATGCGCAATGGCGAGAGCGACGTGAGACTGTCTGTACAGCCGCTGAGAACTACCGATACCAGTGACGAGGCAGCCGCTGCAAACGCGGCTGCAGATAAACTCACCCAGGAAAGTAACAGCTCAACCCCGATCAAGCGCACATACTTCACTGTCGCTGGCTCACAGGGCATCATGCTTGAGGGTATGCCCGGTCCAGCAGGTCTGGAAATCGTAGTAGCGCACGGAGGTGCTCTCTACAACGTTGTGACGTTCGATAGCAATACTCTTCAGCCCGACCAACTCCAGGCATTAGCAAGGCTACACTTCGTGCCTCGCATCGGGTCCTTTCCATTGGCAAATCCGGCCGCACCTCGAGGGCTGCGCGAAGCGCGACAAGTGCCGGAGACTACGACCCCATCTCCGCATACAGCCAATACGCCGAACAGTATCGACGGTCACATCCAGATGTATGTCTTCTGGGGCCAATCCGTGAGTGCTGGTTGCGGTAGTCATGGCGGGGCGCTCGCCGATAACTGCGGTGGCTACTGGTACGGCGAAGGGGATCACAACGGTCAAGACTCCTACGCCATTGATTGGCCCCTCAATGAAGGCAATAGTGTCTTCCCGCAAACATCAACTCCGCAGGTGACGCACGCGGGCTGGACGCAGGGCAAGTTCTACGGCTATGGGAATTGGGTTGTGCTCGATAACGGTTGGGGCGTCGCGAGCTACTACGCTCATTTAAAAGACGTCACCGTTACTGCCGGAACCAAGGCGCAGGCAGGTTACAGCATCGGCCACTCGGGGTGCACCGGCAATTGCTCCGGACCGCACGTCCACGCAGCCTGGGTCCAGAACCCGACGTGCGATGCATACGGCCAACCATTCAACGGCACAGGGGAGCCACAAACTCCGCTGTACACGCACAGTTCGACCCCGCAATACAAGGTCAACTCCCTGAATAAGGGTGACATTGTGAACGGCTGGTGAGAACGACACCCATCCGCGGTAAGGCAGCGATACAGGAGTGTATTGGCTACACTCCCGTATCGCGGCTGTACACCAATAACCGCTCGTTTCACTTCCACGCAAGTGCTCATCGTGCCCAGAAAGGTGATCATCCGATGAAAGCTCGACGCATTTCCCTCCTGCTACTGCTGGCGGTCTTGGCCATGACGCTGGCCGGGATGACCAGCGCAATCTCTACCGGCGTGGCTTTTGGCGCACGGCCGGCCACACTATCCGGGAGGCTCACCCCGCACAGCACCCCATCGCTCCGAACCAGCACCGTCTTTGGGAAGGGACCGGAGCTCCACCTGCTGCCCGATATTGGCCCTGTCGGCACGCGCGTCTCCGTTGTAGGGCTGGGGTATCCCCCCGGCGCGCACATTCGCATTATCTATGCGGCTCTTAAGGCGGAGTTCATGCCCCAGCCTCTTGCCAGCGCGTCGGTCGCCGCCAACGGAACGTTCCGACCTGCCTTTACGGTTACCTGCGCCTTCGTCGTCCTCCACTCTCGCCTGGCGCTGCATCCCCCTAAGGTCTGCCCCCTGTCCGCGGCGGCCCCCCTCCGCGCGGTTGTAGTGGGCACTCTGGTCGATCAACGCTTTCTGCACCAGCAAAGCGAGATCGAGGGCTTTGTGGTGACGGGCTAGCTCACATTCATGGCGTCGGCTGGGGCTAGTTCACGACCACAGGCATCACGAGCGGTAACAACCTATGGAGCAAAAAATGATTGGAATACGAGCGACGTGTCTCACCTCTCTGGCCCTCGGGTTTGCGGGTGGCACAATTCTCAGAGTGCCGGTGCAGACGCAGGCGCGAACGCGAGCACTGTCCGCTAGCGTACGGGTTATGAAGCATTCTCTGACTCACGATGGCAACGCGGTCTTTGTCGGCTGGTCTCCCGATGGCATGTCTGCTCTTTATCGCGACGGGGTGAGTGACCAGGGTGGCGCCCTCTGGTTGGCATCGGTAGGAACCGGGCGTTCACGCCTTCTGGTTCGCGGGCACGTGGCCGACGCCGCCTTCACGCGGGAGGGCCGGCATATTCTGTACCAGCACTCCGCTCCCTGTTGCACGTCGGCCATTCTCCGAACCGACCTGAGCGGGCGGAATGTTGTACGCCTCGTGCCCCCTGGATTCCGCCTGCTCAATACTCAGGTGGTGACGAGCGGAGCAGCGGACCTCGCTCACGCACTGCTCCATGGCGGCCGTCTCCTCCTTTACCGGCAACACCGGGTCTTTGGCATACAACCGGCTGGCGGCCGAATACTCCCGCTCTCGGCAGTGCATCTTCCCGGCTCAGCGCTGGCGGGAGACGGGGCGCCTGAGGTCGCCACCTCGCCAGACGGGCGGTGGCTGGCCACGATCGGGAACCGAGGTGTACTCACCATGAGCAGTGTGAAGACCGGACGACTTCCCGTTGGTCGAATCGCTGGCGATGTAAGTCAAATCGCCTGGTCTCCGGATAGCCGGATCCTGCTCTACCAGACGGGCGCAGCGTCCGGCAGTCTCAACGCGCTTCAGATTGGAACGCATCGTAAGCGCGTTCTCGCCAGGATTACGCTGGAGACGATAAGCGGGTTCACGTGGTCACCGAATGGCCAGACCATTGCTTTTGCCGCGGTGCCTACCGGTACCAGCGTCGGACCGGTGAGCCACATTCTGACCGTTTCCATTCACGGCACGCACCTGCGCTCGCTCGATACCGGAAAGCAGCCTCGCCTGGAGCTTTTCCGGGACCAGCCCGGTGAGACATCTCCTATATGGTCGCCGGCGGGCCACGCCATCGGTTACACCCGGCTGTCCCGACGCGGTCGGTCTCTCGCAGCCCCACTGGCCTCGGACGCCTGGATCGCGCGTCTGCTGCCGAACAGGTAGAGATGACAGTATCTGTATCGATTACATCACCTTCAAAGTCAATCAAGGAGTACAAACACATGAGCCACTTCCCAATTCTCGCCTTCATCCTGGTACTGGTACTTCTCGTTGTCGCAGTATGGGTGGTTAGATCAGTCCTCCGATAGCCCAACGCCACCGGCGATCGGACCACTCACCACAGTCCGGTTGCTGGTGGCCCTCGCGGCTTGATCGAAGGGAGTTGAGCATATGATGACAGACGATCTGGAACGCTGGCAGGAAGAGGATTCAGAGCGCTTTATCGAGCGGGGCGACATTATCACGCCATCTCGCGCCGAGCAGCTGAGCATGCTCACCGGACTGATTCCCGCCGAACCTGAGCAGGAATTCCAGGCGGTCGACCTGGCCTGCGGGGCCGGGTCTCTGAGCGGTGCGGTGCTGGCTCGCTTTCCTCAGAGCCGGGTCCTGGCGCTGGATGGCTCCGCGACCATGCTGACCGAGGCTCGCCGGCAGCTTGGCGCCTTTGGCGACCGCGTCGAGTGCCGGGAGTTCGATCTGTTCGACGACGCGTGGCTCGATGGTTTGCCGGCGCCACCGCTCTGCTTCCTGTCGTCACTGGCGATCCACCATCTGGATGGGGACCAGAAGAAACGACTCTTCGGGCGGCTCTATGACCGATTACGTCCCGGCGGCGCCCTGCTGGTGATCGACCTGGTCGAGCCGGTGAACCAGCATGCCTGGACGGCGTACGGCGACGCGTGGGACGCCGCGGTGTGGGAACAGTCAATCGCGGCGACCGGCGACCTTGGGGCCTATCAGAGCTTCGCCGCGGGCTGGAACCATTTCCGCACGCCGGATGTCGAATTCGACAAGCCCTCAGGGTTATTCGAGCAGTTGCAGTGGTTGCAGGAAATCGGCTTTCGCCAGGTGGACTGTTTCTGGCTGCGGGCAGGACACGCCGTGTACGGCGGGTACCGATAGCGAAGAATGGGGCCAGGTTCAGGACGGAACAGCGGTGTCGGGGCTCCTGAGTTCGGTGCTGACCTCCGCCACCCAACGTCGCGCCTGGCGCGGCGAGCGGAAGTGCAGCACACGGAGGTGTGCATATTCCGGCCTACGGAAGTGCTCCGGATACTCGAGCCTTCGCCGGCGGTAGGTCCGAAATGCCCAGACGAACAGTGAGTTGCGGCCCAGGGTAGCTCGCAAGGTTTCGCGATTGCCGTTCCAGAGTTCCACGCCGCGGCCGATCCGATAGGCGTTGCGGCGGGTGAGCCGGTAGAGGATCACCGGGAGGGTATAGTCGAGCCAGATCACGGTGTCGGCGCGCGACCAGATGATCTCGCGCGCCTTGCCGTAGTTGCCATCCACCGCCCACGCATCTCCGCGGGTGGCCTCGGCCACCCGATCACGGAATACCTCGGTTGGACACTCAGTCCAGTTGGGTCCCCAGAAGAGCGAGTCCAGCTCGACGTGCGGAATCGCCAGCAGCCCGGCCAGGCCGGCGCCCATGGTGGTCTTCCCGGCGCCGGTGGTGCCGATCACCACGATACGCCGTCCCAGCCGTTCCATGACTCGACTCCGCTCTACACTACGGGCAGGTAGCGCTCTAGCTCCCAGGGCGTGACCTGCATGCGATACTCATCCCACTCTTCCTGCTTGGCCTCCACGAATCGTTGGTAGACGTGCTCGCCCAGACCTGCCTGAATGACCGCGTCGCCCTCAAGCTCCGCCACGGCTTCGATCAGTGAGCCAGGCAGCATTTCAATGCCGCTTTCGCGCCGCCGCTCTTCGCTGAAGTGGTACAGGTTTTCCTCGATGGGCGGCGTGAGGGGAAGCTGCTGCTTGATGCCGTCCAGACCGGCCTTCAGCATGACCGCGAAAGCCAGGTAGGGATTGGCGCTGGGATCGGGGAAGCGGAGCTCGATCCGAGCTGACTTTGGTTTGGCCGGCGTGATGTTGGGCACGCGAATCAGCGCCGAACGATTGACCCGCGCCCAGCTGATATAGACCGGAGCTTCGTAGCCCGGCACCAGGCGCTTGTACGAGTTCACCAGCGAGGCGAGCACCGGAGACATGCCGCGAGCGTGACTCAACTGACCGGCGATGAAGTGCTTGGCCACCTCCGAGAGGCCGTAGTCGTCGTTGAGGTCGACAAAGGCATTCTCGTCCGTCCCGCGGGTGAAGAGGCTCTGGTGGACGTGCATGCCGGAGCCATTGACGCCGAAGATGGGCTTGGGCATGAAGGTGGCGTGCAGGCCGTGCAACTGCGCGATAGCCTTGAGCGTGTACTTGAAGGTAACGGCGTTGTCCGCTGTCTCCAGGGCACGGCCATAGCGGAAATCGATCTCGTGCTGCCCGATGGCTACCTCATGGTGCGACGCTTCCACGTTGATCCCCATATCCTGCAGGGCGTTGACCATTTCCTTGCGAACCGTGGAGGCCAGGTCGGTGGAGAGATCGAAGTATCCGCCGTGGTCGTGCGCCAGGGGACGATCCTGGCCGTTTTCCCCCGGTACCAGCAGGAAGAACTCCAGCTCTGGGCCGGTGTAGTAGTCGAAGCCCATCTCCTCGGCCTCTCGCAGCACGCGGATCAGCACCTCGCGCGGATCGCCGGGAAACGGCTGGCCGTTGGGAGTAAACACCTGGCAGATCACGCGCGCCGTGGTGTTCTCACCTCGCTCCCAGGGAATCACCTGAAAGGTCGAGATATCCGGTTTAAGGTACATATCGGACTCGGCGATGCGGGCAAAGCCCTCGATGGACGAGCCATCGAACCAGGTGCCGTGCTCGATCGAGTCGGCGAACTGGTGAATCGGAATCGTGACGCTCTTGACCGCCCCCGTGATATCGGTAAATTGCAGGTTAACAAACCGAACCTGTTCATCTTCAGCGCGCTGTAGAACGTCGTCCGCGGTCGTATCTGCCATCGATGCCCCCTCTTTTTCCCCGTTGTGCCGGCCACAAAGTTGTATAGATCGGTCCAGGCGAGAACCTCGGGCCGTCCACGCTGGACCACGCAAACATCCGATGATACCAGCCTTTCGCTGCTAAAATTGCCGGCCATGGACCCAGTCGAATCGCTTCATCAACAAATTCTCGGCTGCACTCGCTGCGAGGACCTGGGCTACATCCGTCGTGCCGCCCCCGTGGTGGCGGGACGCGGCGATAACCGGATCATGCTGATCGGTCAGGCGCCGGGCATCACCGAGTTGGACCTGCGGCGACCGTTTGCTGGGCGGGCGGGGCAGGTGCTGTTTCGCTGGATGGCGTCGATTGGGATCGGTGAAGAGGAATTTCGGTCCGCGGTGTACATGACCGCCGTGACCAAGTGTTTCCCCGGTAGGGTGCCGTGCGGCTCCGGTGACCGCCGGCCGTCCGGGCGTGAGATCGCGCTCTGCCGCCCCTGGCTCCAGGCGCAACTGGAACTGGTGCGCCCCAGGGTCATCCTGCCGGTCGGCGGCCTGGCCATCGAGGGCTATTTTCCCAAGGTGCCGTTGACCGAATTGATCGGACGGCGCTTCGCCCAGGACGGAGTCGTCTTTATCCCCTTGCCGCACCCATCCGGCGCGTCGCGGTGGCTCAATGCACCGGCACATAAGGAACTGTTGAGAGATGCGCTGGCCTTGATCAGAGAAGCATGGGATACGGTGGTACTCGGGCCGGGTTCGATATCCTGAGCCAGATGGGGCGCTATCTATATAGATCAATACGGTTGACTGAAGTCGCTCTCAGGCCGGCATTCGCCACGGCGCCTGTAGCCCGGCCGTCCTGGCCGGACTGGCCCGCAGGCCAGCACGTTCGGCGGTGCGAGTGGCCTGTCCAGCCCGGCGGCGCTGGGGGAATGCAGCTTCACACGATGATGCCGCTGCAAGACGGATGTCCGTATGTGCCCCCTGGCGGGGTATCCGCGATTCTCTTAAATAAACCGTAGTGCTATACAGATCGCCGCGTGGATGGCGCCGTGGCAGCAGCCCACATCGATGCAGATGTCCGCCTTTCTCAACTCCTGCGTCTATGTAGAGAGAAGATGTAGGCCGTCCCCGAAGCCAGACGCAACCGGAAAGCACTCGCCATGAGACAGGCAACAATGTTGGCGCCCCAGCCCGATAGTGACCGCGATGAACGGCAGCTGGTCGAACGTGCGCGGACTCACTCCGATGCCTATGCCGAGCTCTATCTGCATCACGTTGCGGCCGTGTTCTCGTACCTGCGCACCTACACCTCCAGCGAGGAAGATGCAGCCGATCTCACCCAGCATGTCTTCCTCCGAGCATTTGAGGCCTTGCCGAACTACCGCGGCCAGGAGGCGAGTTTTCGCACCTGGCTGTTTCGCATTGCCCGAAACGCCGCCACCGACCGCTACCGGCGACAGCGGTGGACGCTTCCGTGGGACCACGTTCCGGAGAGCGTTCACCCCCGATCTCCCAGTGACCCCGAAGCCACCGTTCTGCACCGGGAAGCCTTGAGCCAGGTACATCTGGTCGTGGCCCAGCTAAGTGCGGAGAAGCAGGAACTGCTGGCGCTTCGTTTTGCCGCCGGATTGTCCTCGACGGAGATAGCCAGTCTGGTCGGCCGGAGTCCGGCCGCGGTGCAGAAAGAACTGGTGCGAATTATGCATTTTTTGAGGGAGCAATTGCACGATGCCGCTGAGTGACGACGAGTTGCGCAAGGTCTACCCGGATCTTATCGACCCGCCCGACGACCCGACCCTCCTGCGTCTGGCCGCGCTCCTGGATGCGGAGTATCGCAGCCCGGAACTTCCTTCCTCGCTGCGGAGGTGGGTTCCCACCGTGCCGGCTACTGGGTATCAGCGATCTTCTGGAGCTGATGCCCCGAGCCGGCGCCGCCGTGTCGTTCCACGACTCGCGAGTGTTGCAGGTGTTGCCATCGCCTGTGTCATCGCACTCGCCGTGACCCAGAGCCTGGCGACGATGAACCCGGCTAACCTCGGTCCTCCCACCGATGCGGCTCCCCCCTACCTCCCGCTCGACTCATTTCAGCGCGTGGGCGCCCCTCTCTATCAAGGGGGCAAGGTCGAACTTCTCTTCATCAGCTCCCAGAGCGATGCCTATGCAGCGGCCGAACGCTGGCCAATCGTCAAGGCGCTGGGACAGTTCGGAACCTTCTCCGGGCTTCGTCCGGCTTTCAGCGACCTGACCAGGTCGTGTCCAGGTGTGCCGACCTATGACTTCACCCACGCTGCCTATCGGAGCCGGTATATCACCTTTATCCACCGGGACCTGCAAGGTTGGGACCAGAAAAATAGGCTGAATCCGAATCCGCCCCTTCAGAAACTGAATGCGGGGGAATTGGCGCTATTCAGGCGCTATGGCGGCATCGGCCTTTCGCCTGCCGCGGTCGTGCCCAATCCAGCCTATCGGCTGCGGCACATGTACCCGCCGATGGAGTTGCTGGCCGGCTATGTCTTGAATGATGCTTATCCGGCATACGGGAGCATGGTCCCTGGGCCGGGTGGGTGTGTTGGCGTCTACACCGAGCCGGCGTCGGAACCAGCTTTTGAGCGAATTCAGAGTGCGTTGCTGGCAGGTTATCGCAATCACTCAGATCGACCGTATGTCTTTGAGATTGATGTTGAAGCCAACGTCATCACGGCCCTGATTTGTCACGCCGACAAAGGTCGTCCCGCAAGCGTGTGCCATCGCCGGGTGATCACCGAAATAGTGAAGCACATAAAATGACAGATCGCTGTGAGCTGTTGTTCGGGAATAGGAGACGATGGCGATCTACCTGACGCGCCGCCTGCTACAAACCGTCTTCACCGTCTTTCTGGCCTCGATCGGGTTTTTCCTCCTGATCCACTTTGAAGTCGGGCCTCCCTGTGCACCGGCAGCACTTGGGTGTCGTGAGGCGTTAGATCTGAATGCGCCGATCTCTACCCAGTACGTGGTCTGGGCCTCGCACCTGCTCAGGGGTGACTTCGGGACCTCCATTGGGGGCCAGCCGGTCACCGCGCTCATTCTCCAGCGGCTTCCACCAACCATCCTGTTAGTGGGTGTCGCGTTCTTGGTTCAGCAGATGATCGCGCTGCCCCTCGGCGTGCTGGCGGCGACTCGCCAATATTCGCGCATGGACGGAGCGTTCACCGTTGGTTCCTACATTGCGCTGTCGCTGCCGGCCTTTGTGATCGGGCTACTTCTGATCTACTTCTTCGGCGTCCAGTGGGGACTGCTTCCTGTGGGACACGTCCAGGACTACTCCATCCCGCTCTTCTGGTCCCCGAACTGGTTTATCGCGGCCTGGCACAATCCCCCGTATGTTCTTGGCGATCTGATGCGGCACCTGGCGTTGCCCGCCCTGGTGCTCGCCCTGACCGGTATCGCCATTGACTCCCGGTTCATGCGCTCCGCGATGCTGCAGGTGCTCAGTCAGGACTACATTCGGACCGCCAAAGCCAAGGGCGTCCCACGCCGGCTGGTGGTGTTCAAGCACGCCTTTCGCAATGCTCTTTTGCCCATCATCACCAACATTGGTCTGTATCTCCCCAGCTTGATCGGTGGCGTGCTGGTGGTCGAACTGGTCTTCAGCTGGGACGGGCTTGGCTATCTCTTCGACGCATCCACCGGCCGCTCGCTCCAGCTAGCGTATGGCGGGCCGTTCACCTTTTCTTCGTATCCGGACATGCCGACTTTACAGGCGCTCCTGATCCTCTCGATCGTTGCTACCCTGCTCGCCAACCTTCTGGCGGACCTCGCATATGCCTGGCTCGACCCACGTATCCGCTACAAGTCTCGTTCGGGCGGCTAGACGGCGCTTTGCCGTCAGGTTTACCTGTTACGTGTTCATGGCGGCGATTCCTTGATAGAAGGCGGTAACTCTTGACAGTATCGCGATTGGCGGCCACGACCGGTTCGGACCGGATTGCTCAGGTCGATCAACCAGGCCAGTTGAGACTGGCCTGGCGCCGCTTTTCACGGCATCACCTTGCGGTCTGCGGGGCGGGCGCACTGCTGATCATTATTCTCCTGGCCTTGCTTGGCCCGCTGATCGCGCCCCCTCTCTTCGTGGTCGATCCCTTCCATGCGGCTCCGCCCGCGATCTATACGCACCGGGACCAGGCGCCATCCTTCTCGCTGGGGCAGTGGACCTACCTGATGGGGACCGACGCCAATGGCAACGCCGTGCTCGCCTACGTTTTGGACGGCGCACGCTCCACCTTGGCCATTGGCATCGTTGGCTCGGCCCTGGCGGCCGTCATCGGTGCCCTGATGGGCGCTACCTCCGGCTATGTCGGCGGGGTGCTCGACAGCCTGCTGATGCGCGTCGCGGACATCTTCCTCGCGGTTCCGCTCCTGCCCCTCTTCGTGCTCCTCAACCTATCCTCCGTCCAGCAGCAGGGCCTTCAGCGCTACATCGTCCTCTTCGGTTTCGCCACCTGGCCCTCCGTGGCCCGGCTGGTTCGAGGCTACTTCCTCAGCCTCAAGGAGCGGGAGTTTGCCGAGGCGGCGCGTGCTTTCGGCGTGTCTACCCCGAGAATCATCATGCGACACCTCCTGCCCAACGCCCTGGACGTGGTGATCGTGGCCTTCACCCTCAATACCGCGCTGTTCATTGTGATCGAGGCCACGCTGGACCTGCTGAACGTCGGTCCTGACACGGTTACCTGGGGGAAGGAACTGGCGATCACCTACTACGCGGGCGGTGTCATCTCCGGCTACTGGTGGCAGTTTGCCTTCCCTGGGGGAGCCCTGCTGGTCACCGTTCTCGCCATTAATTTTCTGGGAGATGGCCTGCGCGATGCGCTCGATGTCACGGCCGGCCCGTTTATGGTCGCGGATGTGGTGGAGCCGACTGCCGAAACGCAGCGGGGTGGTACCAGGCATTGGGTACAGCGTATCGCCGGCTTCCCGACGCGTGGATTGACCCTGGCCCGTGCGGGCTGGGCGATTGCTATGTCGCCGATGATGCGTCGCGCCAGAACGGCTGCGCTCCGGGTCGCGCCGGCGACTGCCCGAACCTGGCTCGTACCGAAAGAGGTCGGGCCGAGCAGAGAGATCCCATTCCTGCTCGCTGTTCCTCCGCCCGTCGTCTGTCTCCTGCTGGTGAGTCTGGCCTGCCTGCTCGGCAACGCTCACCTGGTGTACGCTCCCAACTACTCCCCGCCCACGCGGTTCGCCACCATCGATTCGGAGTCTGACTACGCCGCGTTGCCGCTTGCCAGGGGCGGCTGGGCCATCCTGGGGTTCAGCCATAGCGAACTTTGGTATCAGGGGGTGGACGGGGAGGGCCGGACCACTGGTAGCTCGAATGTGACAGGAGGTGGGAGCAATGCCGCGCAACCGGCGCTCGCCGAGAGCCACGGCCAGATCCTCGGCGCCTGGGTTTCCGCCAATAACGACCGTATCCAGGCTGCCTTCCTCGGGAGGCGCCGGCTCAAGTCATTCGCCCTCAATCCCACCGGCGGCATCGTGGAGCATCCCGTCGTGGTTGCGCTGTCCGCCCGACGATTTGGCGTGCTGTTCGACTGGCAGCGCGACCAGAATCTGCCCCAGGCCACCTTCGATATCTATCTGGCTTCTCTCTCGGATGGCGCCAGGACTCGGCCCCGTCTGGTGCGACTCGTCCGCTCCGCGAGCTATGGTCTGCTACCACGTGGCGTGATGGACGGGAGCGGCGCGCTGGACACCATGTATCTGGAACGCGCGGGGGATGGGAGTTGGACCATCGACTTCCAGCGGTTCAGCCCCTCCGGGATTCCGCTCGGCGGCGCCGTATCGCTCGGGAGCGTGAGTTACCAAATCCGGCGAGCAGATGCCAGCATCGATCCCACGGGGGTGCCGCCGCAGTGGGGAATGGACCTCCAGCCCGCGGGCGACGGAAGTGTGTGGGGAGTATGGAGGACCGGGACCAGCATTCACTCATCCGCGAACGGCGATCCGCCGGCGGGCGCAACGACCATCAACGTCGCTCATTGGAGCGCCAGTGGAAGGTTCCTGTTGCCTCCCACCGTGGTCGACTTCGATCCCGGTGAAACAGACGTAGTGTCGCTGGCCATGGCAGTCACCCCAGCCCAGGAGGCACTGTACTTCACGTATCCCGGCGACACCAACTATCCCCAGCTTGACTCGTCCGGCAACCTCGTACCTGGGCATCAGTCATACGGTGGTAGCGGCCACGTACTGGTCGACCTGAGACTCAATCCGAGCGGACGGCCGATTGGGTACGGGCGTGTGGCGTACGACGCGGGGGGTGAGGCGAGCAACCCCCGAGCGGGAACCATTGCAGCCCGAGCCGAAGTTCTCTGGCAGAAGTTTGCTCTTCGCGGCGATGTGCTGGAGGGGAGTGTGTATCATCCCGCTCGCTCACCCGATCTTCTCACCCGTCTGGGGCTCAATATCGGCAACGTCTGGGCGAACCTGGTGCTGATCGCCTTTGGAGCGCTCGGCATCGGGATCGTGCTCACCGCGATCAATGCCTTCTTGCTGCTGCCATTGATTCCGGTGTGGATGGTCGCCCGTCGCCTCGGCGCTCGCCTGTGCTGGCCGCTGTACACCCTGGCCATCGGACTGCTGCTGGTCTACGGCCTGCTCCTTCCTCGCTATGTGCCCGCTTACCTGGTGGGCGTGCGCAGTCTGGTTGGCGCCCTGGCTCTCGATCCACTTGATCGGACCTTCATCGCAATTGGCGCGCTGCTTGCCAGCTACTGGCTGGGGGCAGTCGTGTTACGGCGTCAGGAAGCCTGGCTCCGCGCTGCCGCGATGGGGGTGGCCGCGCTCTCCTTCGTCCTGGTCGTCTACGCTGAACTTTTCATCCAGAGTCAGCTGGGCAGAATATGAAGCGGCGTTTGGTATGGTCAAGGTAGAGACGCCGTCCTGATCTGGCGGCGCGATAGGAGCTACTCATGGATACCAGCGGTAACTTTGACGACACAGCGCACGGTGCAGCTACTGATATTCCCCCTATTGCCGGGAGGAGCACACGCCGCGTGGAAGGCGTGGCCCGGCGCGCAACCCTCGCCTGGCTGGGCGCGGCGGCCACCGCCTGCGACCTGGCGAACAACACCTTCGAACAGTTTGTCAATCGAGGCGACCAGGCGCGGGCTGAAGCGCGGCGACGGGCCGACGAGGCACGCCAGCGGAACGCCGGGACGCGCGATCGGGCCGAGGATTTCGTGCGGACCGGCATGAATGTGGTCCTCGACAATCTCCAGGTGCCCAACAAAGCTGATGTCGACACCATCAATGTCAAACTCAACATTCTCACGCGCAAGATCGACGATCTACAGATGCAGCAGACCTTCGAGGCTGAGAGGTTCGCGACAGAACCGCCGCTCACGCCGCCAATCGTGGGGCCGGACGGCGAGACGATGCTTGACGTTTGATTGCTGCGTAGGTGCTCTGAATCTGGTGGCTCGCCGTTTCTGTTGCAAGGCGCAGAGCTACGCGACCTCTCTTCCTTAGGAGCCCCATCGCTCTATCCGGATAATTTCCCAGCCAGCGTACCCGCGATCAGCAGCACGCCGGTGGCCAGATGCAGAATCACGTTGGTCTGAAGTGCGGCCATGACTTGGTAGGGGCTATCGTAATGGTTACGCAACCCTCTGGAGGCTTGAATTGCCAGCGGAATGGTGAGCAGGGCTACCAGTGCCGGCCAGGGAATGAGCCCAACGGCCACACCCACCAACAGCGAAGCGTAGGCCACAGTGGCGGAGATGATATATCCGTTGACCACCGCGCTGGGAGAAAGCCTGACCACCAGGGTCCGCTTACCGGCCCTGGCATCGGCGGTCCGATCTGGAATCTCGTTCGCATACAGGATCAGCATCACCAGGATGCCGACCGGGATCGACAGCACCAGGGGCCGCAGCGTGTAATGCCCGGTCTGGACGTAATAGGCGCCCAGCACCATGATCGGGCCGAACCCGGCGGCGACCGCCAATTCACCCAGACCTCGATGCACCAGCTTGAAGGGCGGCGCCGTGTAGAACCAACTGATCAGGACGCCGGCCACGCCCAACCAGAGCAGCCCCAACCCAGTTTTGGCCACCAGGATGATGCCACAGATGATGCCAATGGCGTAGAACGCTCCGCAGAGCAGCGACATCTGGTGCATACTGACCAGTCCGTACTGCATGACCCTCGATCCGCCGCTGAACATAGTAGGCGTCACGTTGTACTCGTCGGCGCCGCTGCGCGCGTCAAAAATATCGTTGGAAATGTTCAGCCCGAAATGGATGGCGATGGCTCCGAGCACGGTGAGTAGCATTAGCGGGAAGGAGAAGTGGTGTTCGTAGGCCGCCGCCGCGATGCCCAGAAAGACGGGGACCAGCGTGGCGGTCAGAAACGGCGCGCGTGTGGCCAGAAAGAGCTTCCAGCCGGTGGTCATGCCCGGCTGCACTGTCTGACCGCGCTCTTCGCTCAGCGACTTCAGATAACGACGCGCCTGCGGCAGCGACCGCTCGCACAGTTCAAAGAAGGCCAGCGTGTTCTCGTCCCAGCCGCGTGCCTTTTCTGCGGTGAAGCGCCAGGCAGGTCCGGCGATGGATACCGTGCCGGTCAGCTCCACGTACGCACGCTGGTCGTACCCAACGCCGGGCTGCGGATGAATCCGGCTAAAGACCAGCTGCGCGTCCTGTCCCTCGGCTACCGGATTGATGCCGGTCTGCGCCGGGGCCAACTCGACGATGCCCTCCACCACGGCAAAGTCCGTGGCCACGCCGAAGGGGTAGCCATCTCGGTCCCGATAGATGAGCACCGCATGCTTGAAGCGGCCGAGATCGGCCAGCGCTTCGGTCACGTTCATGCCGCTGCTCCAGCCAGATCGATGACATCGGGCGCACGACTGGTATCGCCCTCCGCCCAGTACATAACCCGGCGCGGGGCGATCTCGATCACCGAGCGTTCCCAGAACAGAGGCAGCGCGAAGCGCAGCTTGAGCAACTTCTTAACGACCGGCTCCTTCTCCAACCAGAGCGGCAGCACGCGTTCCCAGTCGGAGTGTACATCGCCATCGATGACGCGCGCGTCGCCCTGGATGGTGGCGCGCCCGAATGGTGTTACCGGAATGCCCACGGGGTCCGACAGGCTAACCGACACTTTTGGGTTGTGCTTGATGCGCTCCAGCTTGCGCGAGAACAGAATGCTGGAGGTCATGATGATGTGCGTGCCGTCCCACATGGGGATCAGTGGGTCGGTGTGCAGACGGCCGCGCTGGTCGACGACCGTCAACTCTGCCACCAGCGCGGCATTGAGCAGGGCTACGACACTGGCGGGAACCTCAGCCATAGATGTACCTCATGGACGATCAACCGAGAATATGCATCTCATGTATACCATTGACCAACCTGTCCAGATTAGCCTACCGCTTCTTGCCAAATGCCTCCGGATGGAGCACCCTGGCCAGCGCTTTCAGGCCGACCCCGATGCGCGGTCCGGCCCTACTGACCAACTCGTCGTTGAATGGGAATATTTTGCTGGACTGGACGGCGGCAATGGTGCTCCACCCACCTCGTGCTTTGACGCTGTCCACCGTGGTTCCGTAGGCGGCGTCGCCCAGCAGGATGATCTGGGGATTGAGTTCCACCAGCGCTTCCAGGCTGAACTGTGGGTAGCAAAGGGTGCCGGAGCAGGAGGTGACGCTATCCGCCACATTTTTACCGCCTGCCAGGCGCAGCGCCTCATCGATGAAGGTTCCTGGCCCGGCAGTGAACGGCTGGGTGGGATTGGTAGCGTCGATCTCGTAATACACACGAGGCCGGCTGTGAACTCGTGCCAGCGATTTCTTGACTCCAGCTACTTGCTTCTTGATGGCCCGAGATACCACCGACGCCTGTTTGACGGCGCCGGTGGCCTTTCCCACCAGAGCAAGGTCGGAGAGGATGCCATGGATGCTGGATGGGTCCAGGATGATGACCGCGATCCCCAACTCGTGCAGCTTCTGGTACGTCGGTTCTTCGGTTTTGCTGTAGGGCGCCAGGATCAGATCAGGGTGGAGGCTGGAGATTGTTTCCAGGTTGAACGGTGTGCCACTATAGCCGCCTTCGACATGCGGTAAAGCCTTCGCTTTAATCGGGTAGTCCCGACCCGGCCGCGACGGCCACTCACCGGGATACCGGAAGTTGCGCTTGATGCCGGCGGCGCCCTCCGAATACTGGCTGCCATCGCCGACCACGCGCGATTCCAGACCAAGCGCGAAGAGGGTCTCGGTGTCGCGCGGATCCAGGGACAGCAGGCGTTGTGGCCGGCGGGAAAGACGAACCTGGTTGCCATGGTCGTCGATCACGGTGACAGGAAAGGATTTGGCGGCAAGCTGGGAGCGGGCAAAGGAGGAGCGGTGCCCGACCAGCGACGATGCAAGGACGGTGAGAAGCACGAGCAGGCGAAGTTTCACGGTAACCTCATCGGGGAACAAACGGAGAATCGACAAATAAACTCGACATAAGTGAAGGCGGGATCACGAACCAGCCGAGCGCTTCAGGACAGCGCCGGACGACGCCGGGGCGTCGTTTTCAGCCGGTCAGGCATAGACGTCCTTTAGCTGGCCGCCATGAGCGGACGAGCTGATTCCCGGTGCATAAATCGAAACCCCTGTTCATACGAACAGGGGTCAGGTACAGGCTTTGACCATGCCGACCCCCTTACCAACGCAGGTGTGCGGGCAATGGGCGGTGACTGGTTTTCTGGCTCGGCGGATTGGATCCGCCATACAGTAGCGTGGACTGCGCCGACCTTACATCGGACTTACCCAGGACTCACCGCCATATGCGATTGCTCACCAGGCTAGCACAGGTTGCGCGTCACGCTGTTTGTCGAATCGTGCTATAACCGAAGCATCGAGTGCGGGGCGGGGAGGCCAGGTGCTGACGTGATTGAGTCGTACGAGGATTGGGTCCCGGAAGAGTTGTGGGAGCACGCTCAGGCGAATTTCAGCGGCCATCTCGCCATGATGTTTACCTATCTGGCGGAGCACGGCCTGGACGTGCCCGACTTTATCCGGTACACAGGCGAACGTGCAGCTCCCGGCTGGGAGGAGTGTACCTCAGCGGCCGACATGATGAATGGCGTGTTGCTGAACGTGCTGGCCAACGGGGGAGGGGTACTGGAGTCCACGCTGGAAGAGAACCAGGCCACGGCCACAGTCACCAGACTGTTGAACATGGATGTGATGCGTCACTATGGCGCCGCTGAAGAGACGAGCGAGGGCTGCTGGGATAAGTTCATTCCCATCGCGACCTCTTTAGGTCTGCGCTTCAGCTGGACGCGAGTGGGGCAGGGTTACGAGATTCGGCTGGCTCGCTGGCCCGAATAGCTCGATCGATGGTACCGCCGCCGATCACGCGCTCGCCGTCGTAGAACACCGCCAGTTGCCCGGGCGCCACACCCCAGACCGGCCTGGCAAAGGTAACGTGGCCACCGTCGTCCTTCACCTGGACTGTTCCAGGCCGCTGTGGGGTTCGGTAGCGCACTTTAATGCCGGCTGAAAACGCCCCCTCTGGGCGTCGACCGGTGAACGAGAGGCGTGAGCAGTGGAGCGCCGAGGCATCCGCCTCCGCCCGCTCGCCGACCACTACCTGATTCTCGCGCGGCCGCAACTCGATAACGTAGCGCGGCTCGGCAGCCGCTACACCCAGACCGCGGCGCTGGCCGACGGTGAACTCATGGATGCCCCGATGACGCCCCACCACCGCACCGCGTGTGTCGACAATCTCTCCGGGGCGTTCGATCTGGCCGGCGTACCGGCGCAAGAACTCCTTGTAGTTTTTCCCGGCCACGAAGCAGATCTCCTGGCTGTCCGGCTTCTCTGCGACGGGTAGGGAAAAGTCACGCGCCAACTGCCGCGTCGCGCGCTTTTCCATGCCGCCGAGCGGGAAGAGAATGCGCCGCAGGTGGGACTGCTGCAGCGTATGCAGCATGTAGGACTGATCTTTGGTGGGGTCTACCGCTTGCTTCAAGACGTACTCGTCGCGCGTCTTGTCCCATTCCGTCCGCGCGTAGTGGCCCGTGGCCACGAAGTCGATTCCTAGCTCGTCGGCTCGCTGAATCAGACCGTCGAAGCGGACGAACTGATTACAGCGCACGCAGGGGTTGGGCGTACGCCCCTCCAGATATTCGCGAGCAAAGTCGTCCACCACCGCATGGCTAAACTCCTCACGGAAGTTCGGTACGTAGTAGGGAATGCCGAGCCGCGCCGCGACTCGGCGGGCGTCGTCCACCGCGTCGATGGTACAGCAGCCCTGCATCGCTCCCGGATCCTCGAAGGTCTGGGAGCGATGCCAGATCTGCATCGTAATGCCGATAACCTTATAGCCTTGCTGCTTGAGTAGCGCGGCGGTCACCGAGCTGTCCACACCGCCGCTCATGCCCACCAGGACTGAACCCTTCGCTGTCATACCTGCATGTTATCCCGTTCTCTTCAATCGTCCGGTGCGCTTGGCAAAATGCTCGGCGCGGGAGAACACCCAGACGCCCATTGGAATGGTGACGATGCCGATGATGGCCAGCGGAATCAAGGTCTGGGCCATCACGGTTCCGGTGGCGTGACCGATCAGTACGGCCCGCGTACCGCGCAGTACATAGGTGGCCGGCGAGATGTAGGACACCGCCTGCAACCAGCCGGGCAGAACCTCGATCTTGAAGTACACGCCCGAGATGAGCAGCAAGACGGCCTCGATGACGTAGGTCATCTGGGCGCCCTTTTCGGTAAACAGCAGGGGCAGAGTGGCAGCCATGATGCCGATACCCACAAAGCTCAAACTGCCCACCGCGACGATGGCCGCGGCCGGGAGCAAGCCGTCCTGATTTGCGCTGAGATGAAACATTAGCACCAGCACCACCAGCACGATCGAGGTTCGGATCAACCCGTAGAGCACGCCAAAGAGGCTTGAGCCCAGCACATAGGTGAGGGTCGAGATGGGCGACATCATGGTGTATTCGATGGTGCCCTCCCAACGTTCCCACTGCACGCTTTCGGCGATGGCCATGAACAGGTTGGCCATGTACGACCAGGTCAGGGCGCCGATGCCGAGAAAGAGCAGCAACTTCTGCACGTTGACCTGGCTCCCGGTCACCGAACCCACACTGGCCGGGATGTACATGATCGCGGCGGATTGAGCGACGGTGTAGAGCAGGTAGGCGAGTTCCCATCCCCAGTACCGCTTGGAGAGATGGACGTTTCGCTCCACAAAGGCGTACGACGCCTTCACTTCGCGAAAGAGCGGGGCGCGGGTGGCGATCATTCTTCTCCTCCTTCATCGGCCTCCGAGAGACTACGGCCGGTCACTTCCATGAATACCTCCTCCAGGGTTGGCGTTTCTGTGACCCCGCGACGGTCTGCGTGCACCTGTTTCAATTCCTGAGGTGTGCCCTCGACCACGATTCTTCCCTTGTCCAGGATGGCCAGCCGGTCGCACAGCGCATCCGCCTCTTCCATGTCATGGCTGGTCAGGAGAACAGTGGCGTCGTGCTGGTCGCGCAGTTCAAGAATGAATCGCTGCACGTCTTTCTTGGATCGTGGGTCCAGTCCGGTCGTCGGCTCATCCAGCAAGAGGAGCACCGGCGAGGTCAGCAGGGCGCGCGCGATGGACACCTTTTGCTGCATGCCGCGCGACATCTTCTCGACCGGCTGACGGATGCGCTCCTCGGGAATACCCAGCGCGCCCAGGATGCGGACGATGTCGGTGCGTGCCACCGAGGCATCGACGCTGTAGAGCCGAGCCGCGTAGATGATGTTCTCCATGGGCGACAATTTCTTGAACAGTGAAGCCTCCACCGAGACCCGGTTTATCATGCGGCGCACCTTCGACGCTTCGGCGACCACGTCCAGCCCAAAGACCTCGACCGCGCCGTCGTCCGGCAGGAGCAGGGTGGAGATCAGCCGGATAAGGGTGGACTTGCCCGAGCCGTTGCCGCCCAGCACGCCGTATATCTCGCCGCGTTTTACCTGCAGCGAGACATCGTCGATGGCGGTGACCCGTTTGCTGGGTTTCTTGTGCGGGAGCGTAAACCGCGATGGGCCGCCGAAGAACTTGGAGACGTGCCGCACCAGCAACGCCTGCTCGACCTCCGATCGACGCGCCACGATATCCGCTGAAAGATTCAGTTCCAATACGCCGTTCATGCTTGCCTCCAGAGTCAATAAAAAAGGACCGCGGGCCGTCTAAGCGGCCCGCGGTCCAGAGAATCCTGGATCCAGTTGTTGCGTCACGTCTGCATGATCACGGGCCGAATGACAAAGGGCGCACTACCCCCGTTGGGCACAGTGAGCCCCGGGCGGAAGATGCTGCTGATAGGACGTTTGGCGTCTGTCATCTCGGTCCCCTGGTGTGGTCGGTTACTGCACCATCTTAGCGGAGTGAAAGCGCGAGTGCAAGGTTGTATACGGGTTCAACATGGAAACGGACCGCGGGCTTGGTCAGGCACAGCCGCATGGCGGCACCACCCGCCGGTGGACCCCCCTCCCAAGGTTCGAGCGGAGACCCAACCTTTCGTTGTACTTCAGGGATAGGTGAACCAAACGAGCCAATGGCCACGCCGCTTGAGGAGGTCCACGTACCCTTTCTCTGCTGGGTAGCATGGGCGTCCGCAGATGACAAATTCCAGAAAGTGTGCGAGCGTTGCCGCACCGCAGTTGTGGCGAATCAGTCCGGCATATGGCGAGTGACGTGCCGGATGCACTTTCACCACGTCCGTTCGGCGGAGGAGCTTATGCTCCACAGGTCGCGCTGATGTGTGACGCCACTCCAGGCGCAGAGCTGGCCAGAGCGCTCGATCGCTCAGATGTAGGTCTGTCTGGAGACTAATGTGACCGAACTGTGTGAGCGTGAGAAAGGCCGCGTTGAGGGCTCCAGGTCCTCGGACCTCGAGCCGAGAGGCTGGGACACCCACCAGGTGACCCCCACGACGGGAAATATCGCGCCGGTGGGTAGATCGAGGGCGGATACCCGCCTGACGGGCCTGCGGCTTTGACGGAAATCGGGCTACCAAAGGCGAACGCACACGCGAAGAACGCAACCCATCGACCTCTCATACCTGCCCTTCCGCGGGCATCCACCTCGGGTCTCGCGCGCGATTGCCCACCCACCGGATTACTTGCCCTGAGGCTTGATCCACGATCGTCGCTCGAACCGAACCCTGGCTCGGCGGAAGATGGACAGCGAAGGCTGCAACGACACCGATCGACCACCTCTGAGCAATCCCCCCTATCCACCCTTCTCCACTTGCGGCCGATCTCGCAGCGCGTGCCGCAAGTCCGCCGGCACGCGCGACAGTGTGCATAGCCGCAGGTCATCGCGCCCACCAGAGGAACGGACGGATGAAACATCGCTACCCGCGGGGATGACTGCGGAGGGGGTGCCAGTTCTTGACAAATAACGTACCGCCCACTGTCGGATAGCCCCGCATCCCACACCTGAGGGTGCCTCGAAAGGACACCCAGTGCCATGTCACCCAACTTGGGTCATGCCCAAGCCAATCTACCTGCAAGAAGGGCGTTCTATCCGCGGCCCAAAGGTAGCCGAGGGCATGCCTCTGCTCATAGAACCCTCCAGCTCCGCCTGTACGCGCAAGCCCCTGCGGAAGGCGGAGCACGAAAAAGCCACGAATGGTTGCGTGATAGGACGCTGCCGTCGGATGGGCAGCACAGTAGGCCAAGGCCCGGTTGACCATAACTGGCTGGCTCGGGAACGAGCCACCATTCTGGTCCGCTCCGTAGACCCGACCACTGTCAAAGAGAGTGACGCTCAACCCAAGCGCAAGAAAGAGGTAAAGAGTCCGCGTTGTCACTTCATTCTCCTCGTTGGTCACTAGTATTCGCGCGATACCCAGAGTCGTCAACAAGCCATCCAACGGGCTGCCCTACTTTACAGTGCTGGGCTTCCGTTGCCGTTGAAGCGCCCGCATCTGAGCACCATCAGGATCGCTGACGTATGCGTACTGGTATTTGCCGGTAATCGCGTCAACCACGATCGAGATCTTGTGGTATAGCACCCCATTCCCCGGACCAATCACATTAAAGAAGGCGGTCACGATCCAGGCTGGCTCGCTGTGATGAACTCGGTCGCCCTTTATGCCGACGAGCGCGCGCACAATCCCTGTTGATGGTCGGGCCTTGATCGCCCATGACTACTGCCTGTCCATCACGGTGTGGCAGAGGAGGGGAAGCTGGGTGGGATCGGGGAGGAGGCTGGGGGGACATGCACGGCATCTTCGAGAAGGGGCATGCCCTATCGTCCTTTAAGGAGGCGTCACGCCATCATCGCCAAAAGCTCGGAAGAGCCACCAAAGCGGGTTAACTCCAATGCCGACGAGCGGGCCAAGTAGGAGTGCACCGAGCACTGCAGCGACCGGACTCATCCTCGTCACCTGGGCGTAGATGCAGAACGCGAGCACGGCAGCAAGCGCAAAGACGAGGTGCACAGCCTTGCGTACAAGGCGGGACGGTCGACGTAGCTCGGAACTCACGCCGACTAATGGCTGCCGTCTTTGAGTGCTCTGGCCCACCAGCCGGTCCAGAAACCCTTCGATTAGATATGGCTGCACATCGGGCGAAAGTTCTCGGCTCGCATTAAGAACAGCCAGCAAGTCGTGGCGCAACTCCTCACGTGAGGCTGGCATAATCCACTCTCCTGTATGTAGTCTCCTAATTCAATCATAGGAGGAAGCGTCCTTGCTGGCACGTTTACACCGACACGTCGGGCGCGAGGGCGGCCCGGAAGCCGTATCACTTCCGGGCCGCCCTCGCGGTCTAGTGAGGCTGCTAACGTGCCGAGTTCTTCCTCCGGTTAGTGCGCAAGCCGTCGATACTCCTCGATGTCCACATGCCGGGCATCGTTCGGCACAGCCCAGTTGCCGCTCACACGCGTCCCCGAAACCGCTGTCCCTCCCGCTCCATCGATGGTGAGGTCTTGGAGTTCGGCCCAGCCCATCAGGTCAGTCCCCCGGTAGTATTCGATGCGTAGCACGATGCCAGTTTGCGTATCAACCCACATGTGCCACCGGTCACCCAGCCTCGAGAGCACTGGAGCCGTCGGGATCTGCTCACCACGAAGCTCCCACGCGCTCCGCCCGGCAAAAGCACCTTGGCGCTCGATCGTCACGACCTTGTTGGCGAAGAAGGGGCTCGTGATGAGCCCGGCCGGATGAATGAACAGGTCGGCGAGCGAGGCTGACGCGGAGGTGCTGAAGATGGACGTACCGTTCTCCTCGCGCGGCATCACACTGAGCGGCACCGAGGCCAGCGGCATGAGCGTTGGCTGTGAGGTCAGGCGGGGCATCGTGGCATAGGCATTCGCCTGGGGCGCGTAGATCTGGAAGTGGTCTCCCTCTCCTACCACTTGCTCCCGCGCTGGTCCCGCGCCTCTGTCGTTATCGAACACAGCGACCCGAATTACATTAGGCTGCTGAACCTCGACACGCAGGCTGCTGGCCGGCAGCATCGGTTCATGGTCAACGAACAGCGCAGTCAGTGCGTGATACCGGGAATCGTTGAGCCACATGCGTTGCATGACGGCCTGAATCTCTGCTGGCCGGTCGCGGTACGAGAGGAGGCCTTGATGGTGCGCCTCGGCCTCGCTCTGCGCATAAAATGGCTGTCCTGAAGTTTGAGGGGAGGCGCTTCCCCCTGACTGGGCTTGCGCGGCAGCGTTCCCAAGGGCCGAGGTTCCCTGCAGACGGTAACCGATGAGGCTCGCCCCACCTAGCAGGACGGCCACAGCCGTGCCCCACCGTGCTCGCTTCGTCAATTTGCCCACCCGCTTGAACGCGTTCATGAGGTTCTCCTTGCTATCTCGACCGAGTGCACCTGCTAGCAGCTCGGGTAATGGAAGGACACAGCGTCAGCTGCGTAGGTGTTCGAGTGGAACTGGTTCGCCGAGTCCGAGTTGATCTGCATGCCGTTGTAGTACCCGTAGTAGTCGGTGTACGCGTACCACCACCAGTTGGAATAATCCGCTTGGTAGATCGTTCCGCTCGACTTGTTATTGGCGCCTCCCTGGTAGTACACGTATCCCCCATTGTCAACGGTGGGGATGTGGACATAGGCGCACATGAAGGTGTTCGAAGTTGGGTACGGGAACCAACGCAGCCACGGCCCTGCTCCTGTGTTGAAGTCATTGTGTGCGTAGAGGGTGTTGCTCGCTGTGTCGACTAGCATCCAGAGGTGTGCTACCCCTACGCCTTCGGAAGGGCGCGGACATCGCCGCGCTCCTTCAGAGCATGCGTGAAGACCGCTAACGCCAGCTCACTAGGTAGCCCAGTAGAAGTGCCACGACCACGACAAGCAGAATCACCAGCCAGAACCACGGCAGTGCAGCAGTCAATTGTTACTCCCTCTCAGGCTACTAGGCATCGACTAGCGGCACCGGCATGCGCCACTCCACATCTCCCAGCTCTAGCAACCCGGCGCCTGGTGTCACGTCCGCCGTGTCCTTCGAGACTCGGTTCAGCAGCGCGAGCGCCGACTGTGATCGCCAGACAATCTCTTTCGCTCCCGTTGGTGACGGATACGCGACAAGCATGATGGTTTCCTCCCAGCTCCGGAAGCGGTTACGGCCACGGGAATGCACCCGTGACTCTCGGACCAGATAGGCGTAGCCGCGGTCGTCGATCGCCTGGTCGAAGCCTTCCCATTGCGCCCACCCCAAGTGGCCGCGCCTCAGGCTCTGAGGAACGCGTACCCGAGCCGTGAGCCGCAGCGCGAAGCCGTGTCGGAAGTACGTCACCTTTTCGGCGATGACCTTGATGTCACGGCTGCTCGCATTCCCGTGTAGTCGGACGCTGGGAGCGGCCGTTCCACTCACCAGCAATTCTTCGGGGAGCGGGCGCACTCTGTTGACCAATGAGTCCCAGCCGCGGAGGGCGCAGGCTGCCGCCCTCTCTTCCTGAAGCCACTGCAGCGGCGAGACATCGCGGGGTAGCCTGAGCAGATCTACGAGCAGTGGAACCGAACGAGGCTCCCCGCGCGATGCATCGGGGAACCTCGTCCTTGGGACATCGGCAGCGTCGGCCAGCACCCTGATTCGAGCCTCTGCATCCGCGGCAGATGGGCTCGCGACATTCCATGGCTCCATCTCCCGCGCCCTGGCACACAGACGCCCTAGGGACTCGGGGAGTGGCGGCAGCGGAAAGCCCTCCAGGCGCAACTGCCGTTCGCCTCGCAGCAGATGTTCCGCTTCCTCGAGGCATTGCTGCAGGGTGAGGAGAGCGAATTGGCTCACCCCGGTGCTCGCGGCCCACCTGAATGGATCGGCGCTTGCCGGCAGCGAACTCAGCGTTTCCCAAAGAAATCCGTAGCCTTCCCGCTCAAGCTGCACTTCAGTGCCAGGCGGTAGCCGGCGCAAGCACTCGATCTGAGCGCGAACTCGCGCCCCCCTCACTCGCGCCCAAGGCCCCGGTTCGTACTGACTCCGCGCCATTTCGCCCACCTCAGTTCATCCCCAATACGCGCGTCACCATATGGTCACTAGTGGATTGTGACGTACGTAGTCGCGGACGGTTCACCAGCGCTGTAGCACGGACCTATGAAGGTGTAATCCACGGCTCGGGTGACTGTTGCCGTGACGTACCCTTCTCCCGTTGCCAAAACCTCGTAGCTTTGCCACGGACTGCCGGTCGGCCCGGTGCTGTCGCCGTACGAACCCGAGTAGTACAGGTTATTATTGTACCAACTGGCCGAGTAGTTGGCACTGAGTATGGGACCAATGCTCGAGGATATCGTGACGTAGGACCCCATGTCACCCTTACCAACATCGAAAACGCCTATTCCCAGGCACCCGCAGTCGCCGCACACCTGACTGTCGGGCCGGGGATGTCCGTGCCCGCATAAACCGTACTGGATCAGCAGAGCATTCTCCCCGGGCGTGTTCGGCACCGCCGCGCAGTCCAGATTCATCGGCACCCTGACCACGACCAATTGTTGCGGCGCCGACTGTGCCGCTGCCAAATCCCGGCCCGCCGTTGCTGTCCCTATTTGGAAGGCACCAGCGATCAGCATCGCCGCGCCAAGCTCGCAAGCGAGCCGCTTCATCGTGCCGCCGCCCTTACCAGTTGGTCTCGTGCGTCCACTCTTTCGTACAATGTTCCCGATCATAGATTCCTCCTTACACGCTGAATCTGTCGTCACCTGCCGCGTCGCGTCTCAGCGCGGCCCTGCCTGAACAGCCGCTATCCCCCCTTTTCCAAATTTTGAATCCCCTCATGCGAGCAAAGCGGGTGCCTCGATACTTGTCAAGGCCGCCCGTTGACGCGTAACTGCTCACATTGCGTGAGGTTGTACCCAAAGCCGGCGCGCGAGTTGGCGTATTGCCGCCAATCCTCCCTGCGGGAATGCTCTCTGTCTCACACTTTCTGAGCACTTACGGGTGTTGTTGTCGTAGCCGTTGTTGCTGCTGTCCGCATTCCAGCCGTTGCTGAACGACACGCAGCATGCGTCGCTCTCGTCCCGCACTACCTGACTCACGGCCAATACGCTCGAAGCAGGAAATGCGAGGATTGCCACGACGGCTATCAGGATTTCGTACAAGTCCCCACTCGTGGGGTAAATTCTCCGTGCTGTCCACGTCGCCGGCGGGTGTACCCCGGACACCAGCGTGGCTCGCTCAGCTCTCCTCAAGCATCGCGGTCGGTTCCACCTCGTTCCGCTCCTCCACCGGACCTAGCGGATTTGGTCTTGTTGTCTCACGCTTTACCTCCTTTGAACTCTGTCCTGCTAATAGAACAGAATAGGCGCGCTCTGTGCCGGGCATACCTATCGTTAGCGATAGTTTCCGCTGGACCTACAGCAGCCCTCGCTGCCTGGCCACGCTCACAAGCTGAGTCCGGCGGCTGACGCCGAGCTTGGTGAAGAGGTTGTGGACGTGGAAGCGGACCGTGGGCTCGGTGAGATACAGCCGTCTGGCAATTTCCTGGTTTGAGCATCCCTCAGCCACCAGCCGGAGGACTTCGAGTTCCCGGACCGTCGGCTGCTTCGGAGCGGTAGGTCTGGCGATCAATCCGCCGAAAGCAGCCTGAAAGTACGTCCTTCCTGCGTGAATCTGGCGGAGGGCGGCGGCCAGTTCCTGGGGCGTGGCCTGTTTGGACAGGTACCCTTTGATGCCAAGCAAGGCGAGCGCCTCGTTGTAGTGCTCATTCTCTTCGTAGCCGGTCATGATGACGATGCGAACCGCCGGGAACTCGTCCCGGATCACCCTGGTTACCTCGATCCCATTCAGGCGCGGCATGCTGATGTCCAGGAGAAGGATGTCGGGACGCAGCGTTCGAGCCAGGCGCAGCGTCTCTTCGCCGTCGACGGCTTCGCCGATGATCTCGAGGTCGGCGTGAGCCTCCAGGGACTGCCGAGTGCCCTGGCGAACCATCGGGTGATCGTCTGCGATGAGGATGCGAATCACTGGGAGATACCCGCCACGACGAGCTGTGGCTCGACCGCCGCAGGCGCGGGGATGGGGATCTCCGCGCGGAACTCCGTTCCCTTGCCAGGCGCCGATTGGATAGCAAACGTGCCATTGAGGGCTTCGATGCGCTCGTGGACAGTGATCAGTCCCAGGTGCCCGCGCCTGAGGCGCGTGGCTGACGATGGTAAGGAGTCGAAACCGCGACCGTCATCACGCACGATCATGACGGCATGTCCGTCCTCCATCCTCAGATCCACCCGTACCAGATTGGCCTCGGCATGGCGACGGACGTTATCGAGGGCCTGGCGCGCGGCGCGATACAGCGCATCCTCGACCTCCTTCGGCAGACGGCGTCCTTCGAGAAAGTGTTTGCGGGAGAAGATGACCTCGAAAGCCTCATTTCGGCTAACGTCGTCGGCGAGCTTAGCGAGTGCTGGTCCCAGTCCGTAGTGCTTCAGCTCCGCCGGATAGAGCTCGGTGCACGCCTCGCGAAGCCGGTAGGTAGCGTACTCCCCCAGCTCTAAACCCTGACGCAGGTAGAGGGCAGCCTCACTTTCGAACTCCAGCGTGGCCATCGCCCCCTCCATTCGGCTGAGCATCTGGAGTTGGACGCCAAGGATGTCATCGTGCATCATTTGTGCCACTCGCTTGCGTTCTTCCTCCTGCACATGGAAGAGCTGATCACGTAGTAGCTCCAGCTCTTCTACCTTGTCCCGCAACCGATCGACCAGCAAGGCATTCTCCACCGCTACTGCTGCCTGACTGGCAAGAGTTTCGAGAAGTGTCACATCTTGGGCACTCAGTTCGCCCGGGATGCGCTTCGGGCCAAGGTAGAGCAGGCCACACACCTCCTCGCGAGCAATCAGCCGTACGCACCTGCCAGGTGACGAGCCCTCGTGCCTCTGTAGCGTCTGCTCCGCAAGCGCGTCCCCGATGGACGCGTTCGCATATTCGCCGCTTGCTCCTCGCACCACGAACCCCGCATCGCCTTGGCGGAGAAGTATGGCCGCTCCAGTCAGGTTCATGGCCCCAGTCACCCGCTGCGCCACTATGGTTAGCACTTGATCAAGCGGCTGCATGGAGGCGAGTTCGGTTCCGAGATCTCGGAGGATGCGGGCATAGTCATACCGGTCTCGATAAATCAAGCGATCGATTCGCTCTCGGACCCAGGTCCATAGCGGAACGAAGGCCGCGGCCACCGCGGCGAAGAAAAGCGTCGACGGGAGCAGACCAAGCGAACTCGGGCGGAGCCCAAGGAGACCAATGGCGGCGAGGAAGAGGGCGTAGCAGCCGGCCAGGAGAAGCGTCATAATCGCATAGACCAGGCCGCGATCCACGGCTGCATCAATGTCGAATAGATGGTGCCGCAGGACGGCGTAGGCCAGGGAGATAGGAAGGAAGGCGAGACTCAGCGCCGCGAGCTGAGGTGGAATGATTGGCTCGTAGCCGAGCACACCGGGGAGCAGGTAGAGGGCGATGAGCGGGAGGACGGCCAGCGAAGCGCCGATCAGGACCACCTGGAGCTGCCGTCTCTGGTGCTCTGAATGGGGATGAACGTAGCCACGGAGTAGATCGATAATGCCGCCAACGAAACCCGCCAGCAGGAAGGCGTAGAGCAGCACGTGGGCCACGTTGTTGAGCATCGCCTCGGACGATTCGGTGGCGAGCAGGAGCGCTCCCGACCCGATGCCGCCCAGCCAGAGCAACCGGGTGATGGGGCTCGCCTTGTCCCCTTCGCCGCCCGCCACGAGGCGATGAAAGAAGCAGTAGAACAGGGCGGGAAGCGGCGCCATAGCTGCGACCTCGATCGCCCGATCCCAGTAGACATCGTTCGGCGCGGGGTTACCGTAAGCCAGGACGATGGCAGTTGTCATCTGAAGCCAGAAAAGGCGTTGTACCAGCGGCTCGTGTCCACGCTTGACCCCAGCGTACACGGCGGTGCCCCAAAGGGTCAGGGCGACCGCCAGCAGGGCGAGTTCGAAGGACTGTCCCCGGAATCCGTCGTGGATCGCGGGCGCCAAGAGAAGCGCCAGCACGAGCAGCGAGATCGACGACCAGATGATTTGGCGGAGTCTCCCCTCAGCCTGCATCGATCCCGCCTGCCGTCCGTTCCGCCTCCGAACCACGCATCGTCTCGACCAGCTTGCGTAATGCCCCGGAGCTGAGGCCGGCCAGAGCGCGCTCCCAATACACATCGGCCACCAGTAGTGCATAGTGGAAGGCGCCCGTTGCTTCCAGCACGCCGCGCAGACGACCGATGCCCGCGGAATCTATGTCGATGCCGCGGACCCGCTGCAGCAACTCCTCCATCCACTCCCGCTGCTCCACTGGCGCGGAGGCGAGTGCGAAGAGAAGCGACAGCTCTTTCTTGCCGCGCATCAGGTCGTTCCGGTCTTCCTCCGTCGCGATTGCAGCGACGTCATTGGCAATTTGCATAGCGATACCAAGGTTCAAGCCCAATTCAGCATAGCGGTCAATCACAGTCTGATCGCTGGTCGCCAGGGTGGCAGCCGCTCGGCAGATTCCCTGCGTCAGGCTCCCTGTCTTCCTGGCCACCATTCCCAGGTACTCGTCTTCTTCCTGCGCACTCCCATCCAGATCCTGCTGCTGGCCGCCGCACGCCCGGCTGCCAGCAGCCGCGTAGATCCGCTGCACGGCGACCACCGAGAACCGATCATGTCCCAGGTCGATGATCCCGGCCAGTGCCTTCTGATACAGGAAGAGGAGCAGTGTCGCAACGTTCATTGCAGTAGCCCGGCCGCAGGAGCGCCAGAGCGCATCGTGTGCGTCCTCGTCCTCCAGATCATCAAGGACATCCAGCGCCGAAATGAAGCACTCAGTAGCTGTGCTGAGTGGCAGCACACGCAGTGACTCCATCCCCAACTCCTCACAAATCAGGAGTGGTAGCATGCCCCAAGCGAAGGTGTCGCGCGAACCCAGCAGCTTGCCACGCGTTCCGAGAGCTTGCCAGACAGCGAGTAGTGCTGGGAAGTCGCTCGCCTCATCCTCGACGAATCGTCTTAGATCGGCTTCTGCAGCCTCCCGTCCATGCCCCGCTGCGTCGTCTGCATCGGCTCTCCCCCGTTGGCTGGCTTGAGTGCTCCTGCCGGGATGGCGGTGAGCCGAGATGCCTTCTCCTTTGGCGATCAAACCGGTCTCGAACTAGGGCCATATCCCGGCTGGATTGACGAGCAGAGCGCCAGTCTCGGCCATGCTCGAGAGACGCCCACGCAGGCGGAGTAGCGCTCCCCGCTCCTCTGCCGACAGCGGGATCCCTCCAAGTAAACCCTCCGGATCGGTGAGGAATGCCTGAAGACGCCTCTCGTTAGCGAATAGCTCATGGACAAGGGGTCGCAGATGTGGGAACATGCCGTACTTTCCTTTCCGATTCTGACTATCCCCGGACCCGCCAAGTGAATGAGCCAGTGTAACGGGCATGGTTTCCGGGGCGATGTTCCATGGCTAGCGGGTTTCTAGCTGCAGAAGCAGCATAGCCCTGCCGCACCGCCAGGTTACCTATCGGAAACGATAGTTTTTTGCCCGGGTGCCAATGCGCGGGAGCCTCCATTGATGGGGCTGTATGGGTTCAGGTGATGCCTTACACCGATCACGCTGTGTATGGGTTCAGGTGAATTTTGCGACTGCCGGTTACCTGTTAATCAGCGGCTCACCTGGAGCGTCACGGCGCCGTCTACCAGCGATTGGCTGCCGCCGGTATCACTGGTGAACAGGGTCAGGGAGAGATAGTACCTGCCGAACCGCAGCCCAGCCGGTACCGGCAGCGTCCCGGACTGTGTGCTGCGACCGGGTGGCAGGAGAAAGTCCCGACCGATCGAGGTGCTGCTTGGTGTACCACTCGTGCCCAGAGACAGTGCGTCCACCAGGGATGCCGTCAGCGACACTGGTACGGCGCGACTGCTGGGATTGGTGACCACGTAGTGAAACGCCACGGTGTTTCCCGGATGCACACGTGCTACATCCGCCCAGGACACCAGGGAAGGCGTCACGACCGGCAGGGACGCGCTGCGGTCGACGTGTTTGGAGAGGAGAATGGATGCTTGAGGGCCGGCTGCGTAGGACGTAAAGGAGAGATGAGGAAAGGTGAGAGAAGGCTGGAGCCCCGAGACCGCCAGGGCGCTGCTGGTGATGACACCGACTAGCAGGAGGAGAAACGCTCCGGCAAATGCGTAGCGCGCAAGCATCTCGTTGCCTTCCTAGCCGCCGAACCGGGCTTTGAGCGCCTCGACGTTGCTCACGTACTGCACCGTGTCCTGAAACCAACCTCGGCGCTGCAAGGACCGGGGGCCCTGGTAATAGGCCGCGGCTGCCAGACGCTCGTTCCCGGCGTAGTACGTCAGGAGCCGTGACAGCCAGAAGACGCCGGCCTGCACGTTATCTCGCAGATCGTAGATGTTGAGCGACCGGCCCAGCAACCAGGAAACATGATCGCGACTCGCCGGCTCGAGTTGCATGACGCCGACCGCGCCGGTGCTGCTGACCATCGTTTGGTTGAAGCCGCTTTCCTGCCACGCGATACCCAGCGCGAACGAAGGCGCGACATTGTACTCCTGGGCGTACTCCACGATTAGCGTCCGAGCGCTGGACGAGCTACTAGATGGGCTATAGGTGGCGCTGGAGGAGGCGGGCACGGCCAGCCGCATTCCGGCCAGCAACTGGTTGGGATTCGAGATGCCATTCAACGCCCGCAATGAGGCAGTCGTGACGCCGTAGCGCGCGGCGATGCCACTGAGCGTATCGCCAGGCTGCACCGAATAACCGCCGCTTCCGGAGCTGACCGCGGCGGGAGCCGCAGCCGTTCCGCACGATGCGCACAACGCCAAAATCTGCCCAGCGAGCAGGTATGCTCCCAACCTCGGGTTCAGGGAGCGCAGTGTTCGCAGAGAGGTGTGAAAGGTCAAGGATATGCCCGACAGGGTGTCACCCCAGCGCACGCGATAACGGACGGCGCGGCTGGACTGAGGCGAGACCTCGCTAGAGGGAATGAGCAGCACGCGGCCTGCCGGCACCAGGTTCGTGTTGGTGATGCCGTTGGCCCCCGCCAGCGTTTGGAGCGGTAACCCGTACCGGTCGGCAATCTGCTCCAGGGTGTCACCGCGATGGACCACGTAGCCGGCGGCGCGTACCGGCAGTGGCATGGCGAGCACCAGGAACACAAACAGAGAGCGAAAGAGCACATAGTCCTCCACGGGGCACAAGTGACGTATTTTTGCCTGCCTGAGAGTCACTGTAACCCCGTTGCAAGCCGTGGATTCGGGCAAAAAACCAATGGATATATCGCTGCCGCTTACGTCAACCTGACCGCGGCTGCCGGGGGGTGAGTGCCGGGTATGTGGTTATCCCCACGGTATGGTGCGCTGTCCACCGTCAACCACATCCTCAGACACCAAGTTGTGCACGCCGCGTGCTACGATGGTCCACATTGCCATGCAGCCTGAATTTGTGCTCTGCGACGTTTTTGCCGATGCTCCCTTTGCCGGCAATCCTCTGGCGGTGTTTCCCGACGGTGGCGGCCTATCCGATGCCGAGATGTTTGCGCTGGCCCGCGAGTTTGGTTGGTCGGAGATTACGTTTGTAGCGCTGCAAGCCTCCGGTTCACCACGGGTGCGAATATGGACACCCAGGGGCGAGCTTCCCTTTGCCGGCCATCCCACCGTCGGCACGGCCGTGGTATTGGCGGCCGGCGGGTACATCACGGTTGGGCGCCACGTGTTCGAGTTCGGCATTGGCCCGGTCGAGGTCGAGGTGGCCGAGGTGGAACCGTCCGGAGGGCGTGCGACCATGACCCAGCGAGCTCCCGACTTCAAAGCGACGTATGATGACCCAGCCCGGCTAGCGGCCGCGCTGGGTCTTGCGGAGGAGGATCTGGCGCCAGGCCTACCTGCTCAAATTGTCTCCACCGGCCTCGATCATTTCATGGTGCCCCTGGCCTCGCTTGATGCTCTGCGGCGTGCGCGCGGCCACCATGACACGCTGCCCGGCGTTCTGGCCGTGATCGGAGCCAGAGGGGCGTATGTCTTTACAGTCGACACACCGCAGAGTACGGCGGCGGCACGTGCCCGCTTGCTGCGCGTCGATTCGGAGGATGCGGCGACCGGCAGCGCCGCCGGGCCTCTGGGCGCCTATCTGGTGCAGTACGGCCTGCACCGGGCCGGGGAGATGGAAATCGAGCAGGGGATCGAGATGGGGCGGCCGAGCCGGATCCGGGTGGATGTGCCCTCCGAGGGGCACATCATCGGACCGGTGCGGGTCTCAGGTAACGTGCACATCTGGGCGACTGGTGTCCTGCGAGATCACGCTCAGTCATAGGCTATGCTCGAACCATGGCCGAAGAGACACTGGAACGCCGGCGAGACCGAATTCACGCCATTGTAGAGGGCGCGCTGCTCGGCGATATTGCCATCGTATTCCTGCTGATGCGGGCCTTCCTGCCGGTGCTGTTCCTGCGGCCCATTCTCCTGGCGTTGGCGGCGGTCTCATTCGTCATGCTACTCCAGCGGAGAGGTGTCCAGATGACGATTCTGGCCTCGATCGCTGCCTATATCCTCTTCTCCGCTCTGGTGGGTCCGATTCTGGCAATTAAAGCCATAGATACCGCCGTTGCCGCGGTGCTGATCGGGCTGGGACGAAAAGCCGGACTGGGAGCTGCGCTCAACACGCTATGGACCGGTCCTGTATACGCGCTGTTCGATCTGATTATTCCCACCGTGGCCAGCATCATTATTTTCCGGTATCCAGTAAAGGATCTGATAAAGTCCGCGCAGAACTTTGTGCACCTGGTCTTTAACGCGTTTCGTTTCCTGTTGAATGGGTTTCACGCGTCGCCATCGGTGCTGCACCAGGTGCACGGGTGGGAGGCCTTTGGTGTCAGCCACTGGCAGTACGGCTGGCTTGCCACCATGGTGCTATACGGCTGGCTGAATATGTATCTGGTGGCCATTGTGGCCGAGATGGTGCTGAAACAGATTCCCGTCCAGACGCTGGTTCGCCAGAGAGCGGCCTGATGATAGAGGTTCGCTCATTGTCCTATGCGTACCCGCACGCGCCTGAGAACGCACTCGAGAACATTTCGGTCCAGGTTCGTTCGGGCGAAGTGGTAGGCATCGTGGGACCGAATGGCTCGGGCAAGTCGACCCTGGGGCGACTGATGAAGGGGCTCCTATTGCCGAGCGGCGGTGACGTGCTGGTCGATGGTCAGGACACGCGGCTGCACGGCCTGGAGGTACGCCGAAGGGTTGGTCTAGTCTTTCAAAATCCAAACAGCCAGATCGTGAACGCCGTGGTGGAACATGAGGTCGCGTTTGGTCTGGAGAATCTCGGCATGCACACCGACCAGATGCACACCCGTGTCGGGCAGGCCCTGGAAGCGGTCGGGTTACAGGGACAGGAGACCGCGGAATGCCACTCGCTCAGCATGGCGAATAAGCAGCGCGTGGCGATAGCTTCCGTGATGGCGATGGAACCGCACTATCTGATTCTCGACGAGCCAACTGCCTGGCTCGAGCCTTCGGCCCGCTGGCCGCTGCTGGAGGAGGTCATGCAGTGGTGCGAGCGCCGTGATGTCGGGCTGGTTCTGGTGACGCACCGGATGGATGAGGCGCAGGTTTGTGTCCGTCTGTACGGCATGCTCGACGGCCGGCTGGAGGCGGTTGGATCGCCCGATGCGGTGCTCGGCGACACGGTGATTCGTAATCGGTTGGCCCTGGAAGTTCCGGAGACGCTCGAGCTGGCCGGCGACCTGGCCGCGGCGGGATTGCCCGTCTCGCGTGGCTCATCGATCGAGCGACTGGCGGACGCGCTGTGCCTGTCCTAGAGCACACCGGTCCACTGGCGCTGCGTATCGAACCTGGAGAGATTGTGTCGATCCTCGGAGCGCCGGCGAGCGGCAAGACCAGGGTCGCGCTGGAACTGGCGTTCCTGGCAAAGCCCGAGGAGGGCCAAGTGCTGTTCCACGGGGTCAATCCGCTCAAGAAAAAACGATCAGCGGAGCCGCGCCGGCCGCGTGAGGTGACCCTGCTGGTGCAGAACGCCGAGGACCAGCTTTTTGCCCAGACGGTGTTCGACGATGTCGCCTTTGGCCCCAGACACCTGGATATACCCGAGCAGGAAATCGAGCAGCGCGTGGTGCGTGCGCTCAAGGCAGTGCGGCTCTGGCCGGATGAGATCCGCGATCGCTCGCCGTTTGCGCTCTCCGGGGGAGAACGGCGACGCGTCGCCCTGGCTGGGGTACTGGCGATGGAGCCGGAGGTGCTGATTCTGGACGAACCCACGGCCAATCTCGATCCGAGAACCAGGAACCAGTTCCTGGAATTGTTGGCCCCACTCCGGGGGAAGAGTGCTATTGTGTGGCTCACCGTCAGCGCGCGAGAAGCGGAGTTGGCCGACCGCATCGTCTTGCTGGACGGGGGACACATGACTGAAGTCCAGGGGGGAGCCGACCTGCTCCGCAATTGGCAGGCGTTGGCCTCGGCCGGTATCGAACTGCCGGCGGTGTATGAGTTGGCGGGAGCGCTCGAGCAGCGCGGGCTCTCGCTCTCGCCGGCCGGTACGCCAGGAGAGATGACCGCGGCGATCATAGAGGGATGGCAGAGGCGGCAGGATGATCGGTAGCGCACCGCGTTTTCTCAGCTATGAAGCGGGCTTTTCCCTGCTGCACCGCCTTGACCCGCGCACCAAGCTGCTCTGTACCTTCGCGTTTGTGGTGGCTATTCTGCTGGCCAACGTACCGGCCGGTATCTCGGTCGCCTACGCCTTTGGGGCGGTCATTGGAGGTCTGGCATACGATCGGCTGCCGTCGATCTGGCGCACCTTACGCCCGTTGCTGATCGTGGAAGTGCTCTTCGGCGCCATCATCGTCGTGATCACGCCGGGGCACGCGCTGGCGCACCTCTGGATCCTCGCGCCCAGCCGCGACGGCCTCGATCTCGCTATCCGACTGGTGTTGCAGGTGACCTTGATCGTCTATACCACGTCCTTTCTCACGCTGACCACCCCGCCGCTCTCGGTGGCCGACGCGCTGCTCTGGGCGCTCGGGTTTTTGGAACGGTTTCGGGTGCCGGTCCGCGATATCATCGCCATGGTGGCTATCGGACTCACCTTTGTGCCCCTCCTGATCGAAGAGGCGCAGAAAGTGATCTCGGCCCAGCGCGCGCGCGGCGCTGACCTTGGCTTCAACGTGATGCTCGACGAGCGAGCCATGGGGGCCTTGCTGATTCCGCTCCTGCTGGCCAATCTTCGTCGCGGCGAGGAACTGGCGGAGTCGATGGAAGCCCGACTCTACGGCACCGGCCCACGCACCTCGTTGGTGGTCCGCCGCTTCAGCCAGCTCGACGCGTTTGCCGCCCTGGCGACGCTGCTGGTCATCGCGCTAATTGTCGTGGTCAGCTTCCATCCAGGGTTCTGACCGAGCTCCCGAGGGAGACCGGCGCAAGGGCGGCGCGCCACGCGGGTTGGCGTTAGGCAGGCGTGCTCAGGGTATCGTGCTTAATCTCGCATCTCGGCGATCAAATCCACCTCGACGGGAATGCCCATGGGGAGTTGGTAGACGCCGACCGAGGTCCGGCTGTGTTTGCCGGCCTCGCCGAACAGCTCGACCAGAAAGTCTGATGCGCCGTTCACCACCGCCGGCTGATCGGTGAAATCCGCCGCGCTGTTCACATACCCAGTCACCCGCACGATTCTGACGATGCGGTCCAGGTCGCCCGTCACCGAGGACACCGCCGCCAGGCAGTTCAGAGCGCACCTACGTGCCGTTTCTTGCGCTTGCTCCACCGTAAGGTCCTGTCCCACCCGGCCCAGCTGGCCCAGTTGACCATCGCGAATTGGCCCCTGACCGGACGTGAACACCAAATTGCCCGACCGTACCGCCGGTACGTAGCTGCCCAGCGGCTTCGCCGCCACTGGGAGCGACAAGCCCATGGATGCAAGTTTGTCCTGAATCGACATGCCAATCTCCTGTATGTGGTTCTCGTGTCTTTACGAATCGGGAGTCCCTTCTTATGGTATGCGGGAGCGTCACGAAAGGCGCTTTGAATTGCCGACGTACAATAGAGGAGAGCGTAGCCGGCACGGCTCTGGAGATGCGTAGGCGGTCATGGGCGAGAAGTATCGAACGGTTCCCTTTTACAACGGCGTGAGCACCTTCAAGGCGGCGTTTCCCGACTTGAGCGATGCCGTGATCGAGTGGCGAGAGCGCCGAGGGCCGGAGGATGAGAAACCGAGCGACGTGCGGAAGACCGGCTTTCGACGGGGGAACTTTACGCAGGGTATTGCGCCCTGCTCGAATCTGTCCTGCCATGAGGGTGGATATCAGTTAGATCGTCTGGTGGCGGACATGCTGCGGCTCGGAGAGACGCAGCGCGAAGGTATGATGCTCTGTTCCGGGCGTGAGGTGGCCGAGGAAGTTCGTCGCGGCCCGGTGCGCTGCCCGCATCGCATCCACTTCAAGGCAACCCTGGTTCCACGTGTCGAGGGTGAAGCGCCGCAGCGGAAACAGCAGCCTCGGCGCAGCCGCAACCGGCCGCCGCGCGGCAAGAGTGTGGCGTAGCACGTATCCCTTTTCTCCGACAGCAGGCGTCGGCATTCGACGCCTGGACAGGAACCGACAACTCCTGTAAAATCCTACCGCGCGTGGCGGGCAGTGACAGTGTTTACTTCCTGAAGGGTGTGACAGTTTGTGGGGGGTATCAGCACGACATGAGGGAAAAGTAATGGAGCGGATGCGCTACAGCGTGCGCGATGAAATCAAACAGACCGCCGAGTCGTTTTATCGAGCGGTCTCGAATAAAAACCTGAAAGCCATCGATGCCATCTGGGCTCACGAGACGTATGCCACCGTGGCCGGCCGGTCCGGCTCGATCTGTTTGGGCTGGACCCAGGTGCGCGGCTATTGGGAGCAGCGATTCCGGCAGCTCGGTGATATCAACGTCTCGGCCAAATTGAAGAGCTCTGTGTGCCACGCGGTGGGCGATGTTGCCTGGCTCTCGGGCACCGAGTTGCGCACCGTAACCGACGGCGAGCAGAAGCGGCAGGAGAGCTTGCGCATGACCTGCGTGCTGGAGCGCAAGGGCAGCCACTGGCAGATCGTGTCCTATCATGCATCGGAGCCGGCTGGGACGGCCGATCTCCCCGCGGCGGTCGGGTCCGCTTCTTGACGGTCTGGCGGCGCTGTTGCTACACTGGCGCTGAGCGGCCCCTCGGGGCCGTTACTTTCTGGCGCGCGTTTCGTGCGCCGTATGCTCGAAGGAACGATGAATGCCTTTCGCGATTGTCCAGACTGGTGGCAAGCAGCACCGCGTGGAGCCAGGCCAGGTCATCGAGGTCGAGAAGCTTCCGGCAGCGGAAGGTGAGACCGTCGAGCTGACTCAGGTGCTCCTCGTATCGGACGACAGCGGCCTGCGCCACGGCCATCCGGTGGTGGACGGCGCGAGGGTCGTGGCACGCGTGGTGAAGCAGGCACGCGGACCCAAAATTATCGTGTTCAAGTACAAACCAAAGACGCGGTATCGCAAAAAGAATGGCCATCGCCAGTCCATCACACGGTTGGCCATTACTGAGATCATCGCCGGCTAGCGGGGAGCAGAGACAGATGGCACATAAAAAGGGCGTAGGTAGCAGCAAAAACGGTCGAGATAGCGAGTCAAAACGGCTCGGCGTCAAAGTCTCGGATGGCCAGGTGATTCGCGCTGGCGGCATCATTGTCCGGCAGCGCGGTACCCCGAAGATTCCCGGCCTGAACGTCGGTCTCGGCAAGGACCACACCCTGTACGCGCTGATCGATGGCAAAGTGAAGTTCGATCAGCGACAGGGCAAGACTCGCGTCAACGTAGCGCCCATGGCCGAACCGGCCGCAGTGGGGATGTAGCTCAGCTGGGAGAGCGCCGCGTTCGCATCGCGGAAGTCAGGGGTTCGAGTCCCCTCATCTCCACCAATCTGTACAATAGAGGCCGGGCGTGCAAGCGCCCGGCCATCGATTTCGCGGCGAACGAGAGTAGTAGATCCCACCCCACAGCGAGCCGGGAGGGTGCAAGCCGGCAGCAGGGATTGAACTCGCTCGGGAGCAGCGGCGGTCCGTGCACCACGTGCACTAACCGTCGCCGGGGAGCGCCCGTTACAGTGCTAGAATGAGCGGCTAAAGCCCGAGTAGGGCGGAGGACGTGGGGCTGTGGCGCAGTTGGGAGCGCGTCTCAATGGCATTGAGAAGGTCAGGGGTTCGAATCCCCTCAGCTCCACCACCTATCCTTCGCTCTGATCGAGTGCCTTAGCAACGTGGGTGGTACCGCGGAGAGCCCTCCGTCCCTGGTGGATGGAGGGCTTGTTTCTATTTCAGGGAGGTACGGCATGGCGGTAGCGAATAGACGGCAGACGCGGTACGAGCCGCAACAGTTCGAGGCGAAGTGGCAGAGCCGGTGGGAGGAGGAAGGGCTCTATCGGGCGGACGATTTCGCCGACCGGCCCAAGTACTACCTGCTGGACTTTTTCCCCTACCCGTCCGGCGACGGTCTGCACGTCGGCCACTCCAAGCACTACATCAGCACCGACGTTGCCTCGCGCTTTCTGCGTATGACCGGCCACAACGTCCTGCATCCCATGGGCTGGGACGCCTTTGGTCTGCCGGCCGAGAATGAGGCCATCTTTCAGCAGGCCCAGCCGGCGGAGAACACGGCGCGCAACGTCGCCAACTTCAAGCGGCAGTTGAGCCTGCAGGGTATCTCCTACGACTGGAGTCGAGAGCTCAACTCCTCCCAGCCGGAGTACTATCGCTGGACCCAGTGGATCTTTCTGCTGATGTACCGACGCGGCCTGGCCTATCGTGCCGCCAACGCTCAATGGTGGTGCCCGCAATGTCAGACCATCCTGGCCAATGAGCAGGTGGAAAACGGCTACTGCTGGCGGCACGGCGATCAGGTGGTGGAGCGTAAAGAGCTGGAGCAGTGGTACTTCCGTATCACCGAGTATGCCGAAGAGCTGCTGCGCGACCTGGACACACTGAGCTGGCCGGAGCGCATTATTCTGATGCAGCGCAACTGGATTGGCAAGAGCATCGGCGCCGAGATCACCTTCACGGCACACGCGCCGGACGGCAGCGACCATCCCATCACGGTCTTCACCACCCGGCCGGACACCGTCTATGGCGCCACCTTCATGGTGCTGTCGCCTGAACATCCGCTGGTCGAGAGCCTGGTGGCGTCCGATCAGCGTGGCCGTGTCGAGCAGTACCGACAGACGGCCTCGCGGCAATCGGAGATCGAGCGGCTGTCGACCGATCGCGAGAAGACCGGTGTCTCGCTTGGCGCCTACGCCACTAACCCATTCAGCGGCGAGCAAATCCCCATCTGGATCGCCGACTACGTGCTGATGTCATACGGGACCGGCGCCATCATGGCCGTTTCCGCCCACGACGAGCGAGACTACCAGTTTGCCCGGAAGTACAGCTTGCCCATCCGCCAGGTGGTGCAGGGACCGGAACGCGACAGCGCCGGGGACCAGGTCTTTACAGGCACGGGAATGATGGTCAACTCAGGCGATTTCAGCGGACTCCCATCGGATCAGGGCAAGAGCAGGATCATCGAGCGGCTGGAGGAGACCGCTGCCGGCCGGGGCGCCACCAACTACCGAATGCGCGACTGGCTGGTCTCGCGCCAGCGCTACTGGGGCGCGCCGATCCCTATCGTGTATTGCCCCAGTTGCGGAGCGGTACCGGTACCGGAAGATCAGTTACCGGTGATCCTGCCGCCGCTGGAGCAGTACCAGCCGGCCGGCGACGGCCGTTCACCGCTGGCCACCTCCGCCGACTTTGTGAACACGGTCTGTCCGGAGTGCGGCGAGCCGGCCAAACGCGAGACCGACACGCTGGACACCTTCGTGGACTCCTCCTGGTACTACCTGCGCTACCCCAGTCCCCACGAGACCGAGCTGCCCTTTGATCCGGAGAAGGTCGCGTACTGGTGCCCGCTGGACCTGTATGTGGGCGGCGCCGAGCACGCCGTCATGCATCTGCTCTACTTCCGCTTCGTGACCAAGGTGCTGGCCGACGCCGGGCTAGTCGGGTTCCGTGAGCCGGCGCCCCGGCTGGCTAACCAGGGCACGCTGCACGCGCCGGACGGCAAGCGCATGTCCAAGTCCCGCCACAACGCCATTACGCCGGATAGCGTGGCGGCGCAGTACGGCGCCGATACCCTGCGCGGCTACATCGTCTTCATGGCGCCTTTCGAGGGTGACGGGCTGTGGGACCCGCAGGGCATCAACGGCATTCATCGCTGGCTGGGTCGGATTTGGGACCTGGCTCAGCCGTCCCAGCGCGTCGGGGGTGAGGAGCATCAGCCGTCCGCCGAGGAGCTGCGTCGCGCCGTGAATAAAACCATCAAGCGGGTGGGACACGACCTGGCGCGCTACCAGTTCAACACCTCGGTCAGCGCGCTGATGGAGCTGACCAACCTGATGCAGCAGGTGCGCGACGCGCTACGGGGCGCCGCGACCTGGCAGTGGGCCGTCGAGCAGCTGATCCTGATGCTGGCCCCCGTGGCGCCGCACATCACCGAGGAGCTGTGGCATCGCCGAGGCCATACCGACAGCGTGCACCGTCAGTCCTGGCCGAAGTTCGACGAGGCGATGATCGTGGATGAAGTCGTGACGATTATCGTGCAGGTCAACGGCAAGGTGCGCGACCGCCTGGAGGTTCCGCGCGGCGAAGAAGAGGAGAGCGTCAGAGAGCAAGCGCTGGCCAGCGAACGGGTGCAGCCGCACCTGGCGGGCAAAGAGGTGGTAAAGGTGGTGTCGGTGCCCGGCAAGCTGGTCAACATCGTGGTGAGATAGCCGGGAGGTGGGTATCGACACGGCACGCTCATGAACTGGCGACGGCGACGGACCGCCGCTTTCCTCAGATTTGCATGCCAAAGTTAGTGAGTCTATACTAACTACATGAGCTCTGAACCGCGCACCCGAATGTCGGCCGAGCAGCGTCGCGAGGAAATCCTCGAGGCGGCGGTGACGGAGTTCGCCCTCAAGGGACTGCACGGCACCTCGACCAACACCATCGCCCAGCGCGTGGGAATCTCCCAGCCATATCTGTTCCGGCTTTACCACACCAAGAAGGATCTGTTCCTGGCCGCGGTGGCGCGTGGCTTCGACCGCGTCCTGGCGGCATTCCGGCTCGCTGCCGAGCAGCATCCCGACGAACCGCTGCTGGCCATGGGACAGGCGTACGCGACGCAACTGCTTTCCCATCGTGAGGAGCTGCTGTTGCAGATGCAGTCCTATGCCGCGTGCTCGGACCCCGACGTCGAAAGACTCGTGCGCGACCGCTTTGGTGAGCTGTATCGCTTTGTCGAGGAGGTTTCCGGCGCAGATGCGGACCAGGTCCAGGGGTTCTTTGCCAAGGGCATGCTACTCAATGTCGCGGCGGCCATGGACCTGCCCTCTGTTCTGCCAGACCAGAGTTGGGTACGACGCTGCCTCCATCCTGAAGACAGCTAGAAACTGCCCCCCTTTTTTATCTGTTTAATGTAGTGAGTAGTCACAAGCAAAAGGAGAATCGAATGAACACTCGAACTCGCTGGTGGACCTTTACCGTCGTCTGTATCGCGCTGTTCATGTCCATGCTGGACAATCTGGTCGTGATTACCGCCTTGCCCGCGATTCGCCGGGCGCTCAGTGCCACCGTGTCTGACCTCGAGTGGACTGTTAACGCCTACACGCTCGCCTTTGCCGTCCTCATGATGACCGGATCGGCCCTGGGCGATCGCTTCGGCCGCAAACGCGTGTTCCTGATCGGCGTCGCCCTCTTTACCCTCGGGTCCGGCTTTGCCGCCCTGAGCGATACGGCGACGCACCTCCTGCTCTCTCGGGCGCTGCAGGGTGTCGGCGCCGCGTTCCTCACACCACTCACGCTGACGCTTCTGGCCCGGGCCTTCCCCCCGCAGCAGCGGGCGGCCATCATCGGTCTGTGGGCGGGAGTCTCGGGTCTCGGCCTGGCCATCGGTCCATTGGTGGGTGGGGCCATAGTGGATGGCATCACCTGGAGCGCTATCTTCTGGATCAACGTTCCCATTGGCCTCGCGGTGATCGTTCTCGGCGCCTTCCGGCTGGAAGAGTCGTTCGGCGACCGGCAGCCGCTGGACCTGGTCGGCCTCCTGCTCGCCGCCGGCGGCCTCTTCGGTATCGTCTTCGGTCTGATCCGTGGGAATGCCCTGGGTTGGACCAGCACGCTAATCGTGAGCGCCTTCGTCGTGGGTGCACTGGCTCTTGTCGCCTTCCTCGTATGGGAACGCCGCTCACCGGCCCCCATGCTGAACCTGAAGCTGTTTCGCGCCCGTGCCTTTTCCGTCTCGAACGCGGTTGGCTTCCTGATGAGCGCGGGCATGTTCGGGTCCATCTTTCTGCTCACCCTCTTTATCCAGCAGGTACAGGGAGCATCACCCTTCCAGGCCGGCCTCAAGACCATGCCGTGGACCGGCACGATCATGATCGTGGCGCCGCTGGCGGGTCTCCTGGCCGGGCGAATCGGATCTCGTCCGGTGGTCATCGCCGGCATGGCGCTCCAGGCTTCGGCGCTGGCCTGGCTCAGTTGGATCGCCCAGCCCGGAACGGCATACATCGACCTGTTGCCGGCCTTTATCATGGGCGGTATCGGCATGGGCCTGACCTTCGCCCCGCTCTCGTCGGCGGTGATCAATTCCATCCCAACCAATCTCGAGGGCCAGGCATCCGGCGCCTATAACTCAATTCGCGAACTGGGTGGTGTCTTCGGCATCGCGATTCTGGGAGCGGTTTTCCAGCGCCTGGCGACCGCCCCAACCGCCTCCTCCTTTATGGCCGGCTTCCGAACCGCCCTCGTCGCCGGGACGGTGTTAGTTGTGGTGGGGACCGCGCTGGCTGGGCTGCTACCTGCCCTGGTCCGGGAGGGCGTAGCCGTGGCCGAGCCAGCTGCGGAAGTCGCATGACGGCAATGAGCGAGCAGTAGGCAACATCACCGCATGTGCCGGCGATCTAGCGACGCTACTGATAGGAAATCGTCTCATTCTTCAATTCCGGGATTGCCTGCCATGATGGCTTCCGCTACGTCCCATACTCGAGCAAGATGCGCCTCGACCTGTTGGCTGCGCTGTTGAAGGCCGCCGAAGGATGTGATACCGAGATCACCGAGCAACTGTCGATAGCCGGGATCGAACCGCCGCTGTAGCGCCGCTGGCGCGTCAACGGCCAGTACTTTCTGACAGCGGGAATAGGTGACGGCAATCCAGAACATGGCCTCCCGGTGGAAGCCCCGCTCGATCAAATCCCGGCATCCGTCAATGGCCAGTGGTCGAGCCACAGGGCTGATATCTGAAGCGAACGAGAACGGTGTCTTGATCACCGCTGTCGCCGCGTCGAACGCCTCCGTAAGCCGCCCGAGATGCCCTTCAGCGCGCGTCCGGCTGATCCCAGCACACCCCACCAGCTCGAGGAGCATTTCGTAGAACTTCAGTTGTCCGTACTCTGCCAGCAGCTCCCGCACCGCTTCGTACCGGCGCCGCACCGTCGGGTTCTGGAGGCCAGCTACGAGCAGCACATGCGCCGTCACCGCGGCCGGGAAGATCCAGTTGATCACCTGATCGTGCCTGGGGTCCGACTCGTCCAGGGCGGCGAGCCCTGCCAGGATCCGCTGCCTAGCGTGCTCGCACCGTCGGCGGACCCACTGTCGCTTGGCGTAGCCGCTCGACACGGTCGCCTGGAGCTCGGCCAGTTGCCCGGACGGATCCAGAATGATGCTTGGCGTGCTGAAGCCGCCAGCCAGGTGGTAGTGACCAAGGATCAGATCGGGAGACTGGAACTGCGCGATAGAAAGGGCGGTGACTTCGAGCAGAACGTTCTTGTACACAAACTTCCTGCGCTGATTCGGTGCATTCGGCCCGGCAAAGACGATATTGATGTCCAGGTCTGACGTTGGCGGCAGAGGGGCGTCAGCAGGGAGCCAGTTCGCGGACCCGGCGAAGTAGGCGCCGTGAAAGCCCGGGACCTTGCCGGCTTCCTCGATCACCCATTGTCGCGCCACGGCTTTGGCCTGGTGGACGAGCATAGTCACCTCGACAGCGTAGCGGGCAGCGGATGACCACGTCGACCGATCAGTCGCCCGCTGGACCGGCACGGGCTTGATCCTGACGGGGTCGATGCTATGCTGGAATTCCGAATTGCAGTGACGCGGAATAAGAAGCCGGCCACGGCCCTCCACCACCTGCAGGTGACCAGCTACGCGCCAGTCTGGACCGGCGCGTTGCCACCGCGGCGCATGTTGAGCCGCGCAGTGCCGTGCCCGCCGGGAACATCGATCCCACTCAGTAGCAGCGGCACAACCAACAAGTGCCTTGCGAACTCAGGGCAAAGCTCGATATTCAGGAAAGGAGTCCACCATGCAGCACACGGAGCGGGTGACGGCCGTCATCGAGCGCGAAGGGGACGGGTACGTCGCTCTGTGCCCGGAGCTGGACATCGCCAGCCAGGGCAACACCATCGAGGAGGCCCGCGCCAACCTTGAGGAGGCCCTCGGCCTCTTCTTCGAGACGGCCAGTCCCGCCGAGATCACCGACCGTTTCCACCGGGAGGTCTACGTCACCCACCTCGACGGCGCCGTTGGGTAGGTTGCGCATCCTTTCCGGTCGCGCGGTCTGCCGCATCCTTGAGGCGCACGGATTCGAGGAAGTCTGCCGGCGTGGTAGCCACATCCTCATGCAACAGCGGACCTCCTCCTCGACCTGGACGGTCCCAGTTCCCGACCACAGCGAGCTGAGAATCGGCACTCTCCATGCGATCATCCGGCAGTCCAGTCTCCCTCGCTCCCTCTTCGAGGAAGAACGGTGATGCCACGGTGCTCGCTCGACGGTCTCTGCCGTCTCTGACACCGCTGGGGACGCCTCCACCTTCTCCACTCCCTCTGCCCGGAGTTGGGCATCGCGATTGAACAATGCCCACGCCATTCACGACCAGCGCCAGGCATCACGAGGAGAACAAGCATATCCACGGGAACTTCCACCTCCTTCCACTTGCGCGATACACTGAGTTGGGAGACAAACACCTTATGGAATGGATTCAGAAGCGAGGTTCGTTGCTGGGCACGGCCTCACTGGCGTTACTGGTGGTCGGCGCCTATCTCGGATTGGTGTGGTCGCCGCCGGATGTGCAGCAGGGCGACGCGATGCGCATTATGTACGTGCATGTGCCGGCGGCGTGGGTGGCGTATCTCGCTTTCTTTGTGGTGTTGGTGGCCAGCGGTATGTATCTCTGGAAGCGGGACCTGAAGTGGGACCGGCTGGCTGGCTCGGCCGCCGAACTGGGGGTGCTACTCACCGCCCTGACCCTGACGGTTGGCTCGGTCTGGGCCAAGCCCATCTGGGGCGTGTGGTGGACCTGGGACCCGCGAGTGACCACCACCGCCATCCTCTTCGTGATCTATGCCGGCTATCTGATGCTGCGTACCCTGCAGGTCGATCCATTGGCGCGTGCTCGACAGGCTGCGGTGGTGGGGATCGTGGGGTTCATCGACATCCCGATCGTGCATATGTCGGTCCTGTGGTGGCGCAGCATTCATCAGGCGCCGACAGTGCTTCAGCCCGGTCTCTCAGACCCGCCGCTAGACGATCGGATGGAGATCGCACTGTTCGTGAATCTGCTGGCCTTCACGGTGCTCTTCGTCTTTCTACTCGGCCAGCGGATGCGGCTGGCTCGGATGGAGCAGCAGCGTGATGAACTGCTGTGGCAGGAGGTGCAGCGTGTCTAACTGGGCCTTTGTGGCCATCGCCTACACCATTGTGTGGGGTGCGCTGGCAGTGTATGCGTTGGTGCTGGCTCGACGCGTGACGCAGGCCCGGCGGGTGTCACGCGGGATGGAGGACGCCCTGGACGGGAAGATTCAGGCTGACCAGCAGGACGGCACGCTGTGCGAAACCCCAGACGCTCGCTAGCTACCGGGGCCGTCCTGATTGGCGCCGTCCTCAGCTTTCTGATCTATCAGGGTATTTCCAACAATCTGGTGTACTACAGCACACCGACTGAGATGTTGCATCATCATCCGGTTCAGGGCGAGAGCTTTCGTCTGGGTGGTCAGGTGAAGCCGGGTTCGGTGAATTTCAATTTCAACTCACATGTGCTGCGTTTTGTGCTGCAGGACACCAAGTCCGCCATACGCGTAATTAGCCATGGCACGCCGCCCCAGATGTTCCGGGCCGGGGCCGGGGCAGTGGTCGAGGGCACCTATCAGTCCGGGACCTTCAGCGCCACCAACCTGATGGTCAAGCACGGCAACGACTATCGCGCGCCCAAGCCGGGACAGACGCCGCTCCCCGACAACTACTCGAGCAAGGCTTCGCCGTGATCTCGCTACTCGGTCACGCTACAGTCTTTTCGGCGCTGGTACTCGCACTGGCCGGCTGCGTCGCGTCCTTCGCGGGCGGTGCGCTGGGACGCCCGCTGTTGACCCGCTGGGGCCGGCGTGCGGCGTTTGCGGTGTGCGGATCGGTGATGGCAGCCTCGGGTCTGATGATCTACGCGCTGGTCACCCACGACTTCTCGGTCAAATACGTGTTCGACGTCGGCAGCCGCACCATGCCGCTGTATTACACGGTTATCTCGTTGTGGGGCGCGCTGGAGGGTTCGATCCTGTTCTGGGCGCTGCTCCTCTCGCTCTACACCACGGCCTTCTTGCTCATCTATCGCCGGCGTTTTGTCGAGCTGCAGCCCTACGTGGCTGGTGTTCTCCTGGCCATATCCAGCTTCTTCCTCTTTGTCATCGCCTTTCCGGGTGACCCGTTCGTGCGGCTCGACCCGGTACCGACCGATGGGCAGGGGCTGGTGCCCCTGCTGCAGAACCACCCGATGATGGGCTTGCATCCGCCGCTGCTCTACCTGGGCTACGTGGGGCTCTCGGTTCCCTTTGCCATTGCCATGGCCTCGTTGCTGGCGCGTGGCGCCAGTCCCGAGGCGCTGCGGCTGATACGGCGCTGGGCACTGATCCCCTGGGTCTGCCTCTCGCTGGGCATCGTCGCCGGTATGTGGTGGTCGTACGCCGTGCTGGGCTGGGGCGGCTACTGGATCTGGGATCCGGTGGAAAACGCTTCGGTCATGCCCTGGCTGGTCACTACGGCGTTTCTGCACTCGCTGCAGGTCCAGGAGCGGCGCCAGATGCTCAAGACCTGGACCATGTCTCTGATCATCGCCGCCTTCCTGCTCACTGTCTTTGGTACCTTTCTGACGCGTAGCGGGATCCTGAAGTCGGTCCACACCTTCACCAACTCGGCCATCGGCCCCCTCTTCCTAGGTTTCTTCGCAGTGGCACTGGTACTTTCACTGGGGCTGCTGTTCGCCCGTAGCGAGGAGTTGGCCACTCCCGGCACCCTGGACGCGGTGGTGTGTCGCGAGACGGCCTTTCTGTTCAACAATCTGCTGCTGGTGGCGCTCACCTTCACCATCTTGTTGGGCACCACCTTCCCCTTGATCGCCTCGGCCTTGCAGGGAACGGACCTCTCGGTGGGGGCGCCCTACTTCAATCAAGTTACCGTTCCCATCGGCTTCGCGCTGCTCTTTCTGATGGGCGTGGGGCCGTTGCTGCCCTGGGGGGTGGGACGTCTGGAGGATGTGCAGTACCGGCTCTTGCCCCCGGTGGCCATCGGCGTGGTCGCGGTGCTGCTGCTGCTGTTGATTGGGGTTCGAGGGGTAGGCGCGCTGGCTACCTTCGGTGTGTCCGCCTTTGTGCTGGCCGTCACGGTAGGGAGGGTGCTGGCCGATGTGCGAAAGCGCCACGGCAACACCCGCGACGGCTGGGGCGCCTCGGCGGGACGGCTGTTTACCGCCAATCCCAAGCGCTACGGCGGCTATCTGGCCCACCTTGGTGTGGTGCTGCTGATAATCGGAATCGCGGCCTCGCAGTCGTACGGAGCGCGCGCCACGGCCACCTTGCGACCCGGCCAGACGACCTCGGTAGACGGCTACACTGTGACCTATCGCGGGTTCGACCCGCGCTTGGAATCGAACCGGATGGTCTTCGAAGCTCGACTGACCGCACGTCGCGGCTCAGAAGACCTGGGCACGCTGCGACCGTCCTTGAATACCTACTTCACCTCAGCGCAGGGGCCGGTGCCCTCGCCGGCTGTGCGCGAAGAGCCGCTGGGCATGGTGACCGGGCTGCTGAACGGCCGAAACCCGTTGCCGGACGTGGCCCAGCTGTTCCAGGGGCGGAACCCGTTTGAGGATCTATATATCGTCTTGCAGGCCTTCGACGGCACGAATGCGAATCATCACAACGCCAACCGCAGAATCGTGATTCAGGTGCTGGTCAATCCCATGGTCGGGCTCATCTGGCTGGGGGGCTTTCTGGTGGGAATGGGAGGCATGATCGCGCTCGTGCCGGCTCGCCGTCGCCGGCGGGTCTCGGTCCTCGTGCCGGAGCCGGCCCGGCTTCATCCCGAGGAGGCGACGGTTTGAAGCGCAGCCTGTGGGCGCTGGTGATTGCTGTACCGCTGGTGGCGCTGCTGGCTTTTGGCTTCAGCCGCCGGCCGGATGCACCGCAGTCGCCTCTCATTTCCAGGCCCGCGGCGGCCTTTTCGCTGCGTACGCTGGACCATCATACCGTCTCGCTGGCCGCCCTGCGCGGCCGGCCCGTGCTGCTCAACTTCTGGGCCTCTTGGTGCAAGGAGTGTCCGGCCGATCAGGCGCTGTTGCTCGACGCCTGGCGCCAGTACGGCAAGCAGGGGGTGGCGTTCGTGGGTGTCAGCTACCAGGACAGCGCCCCGGCGGCGCGTGCCTTTCTGCGGCAGTATGGCGCCGGCTGGCCGACGCTGCTGGACCGCGATCAGCAGACGGCCATCGACTACGGCGTCTACGGCGTGCCCGAGACGTTTCTGATCGACCGCCGTGGGGTGATCCGCTGGAAGGCCACCGGCACGCCCTCCTGGGATGCGCTATCGCAACAGCTCGACCGGCTGCTGGCGAGGGGCGCGTGAGGCGCCGGCTAGGCTGGATCGCCATCGGCTGGCTGCTGGTGGTGTGCGCGCTGGCGCTGCTCGCCTATGGCAATCCGAGCGCTCAGCCCTCGCTGGATACCCGAGCCCGTTCCCTGGCAGGGCAGATGCGGTGTCTGGTATGCACGGGCGAGTCGGTGGCCGACTCGCCATCGGGGTTCGCCCAGGGAGTGCGGGACAGCATCCGCCGTCAGCTTGCCGCCGGAAGGTCGGACCAGCAGGTAACGTCGTTTTTCATAGATAAATATGGGCGCCAGATCCTCCTCGCGCCTCCGTCCTCGGGCCTGGGCGGTGTGGCCTGGCTGGCGCCCCCACTGCTGTTGGTTGGGGGACTGGGCCTGCTCGTTACGCTGGTACTCGATTGGCGGAGCAGAGGCCGAAGACCCGCCGGGGTCAAAGAGACCTATCTGGAACGGGTGAGAGTTGAGCTGGCGGCGGACTCCGCCGCCGAGTAGCTGCGATACTGCTTCATGACCGATACGCGTACTCAACTGCTCACTCGCAAGCGCGACCTCTTCGCGGCGCTTCGCTTACTGGAGCGCGATCACCAGGAAGAGGTTGTCGATGATCTGGAGTATCAGGCCACTCGCGCTCGGTACCAGAGCGAGGCGGCTCAGATTCTGGAAAAGCTCGATACCCTCCCCGCGGAGCGACCGGTTCGGGCCATGGCGGTTCCGGCTTCCGCTGGACGCGCCTACCGCTGGATGATTGCCGGCGCCGTGGTAGTGGTGGCGCTGGCCGTCGGACTCTTCCTGGCGACCGCCCTACGCCCCAGCGGCGCTAAGCAGGCCACGTCCCCCGCTAGGGCCGGAATAAGCGGACAGATACCGCCCCAATTGGCCAGGGCCATGGCAGCCGTACGGGCGCACCCCCGCAGTGCCGATGCGCAGTTGGAGTTGGGTAACCAGTGGTTCCAGCTCGGACGATTGACCATGGCGGATGGCGGCTACCAGCGGGCGGAGCGGCTGGCGCCGTTGCGTCCCGAGCCACCCACCCTACACGCCTGGATGGTTGGGCTGCAGGGCAAGCCGAGTCGAGCTCTGACGCTGCTGTCCCAGGTCGAGCGGACGCATCCCGCGTACGCGCGCGCTTGGTTGATTCAGGGGTTGGTGCTGGCACAGCGCAAGCCCGGATTGCCGCACGCCATCGCTGCCTTTCAGCACTTCTTGCGGCTCCAACCGCATACTGCGGTGTCAGCGGAAGTTCGCACCTTGATCGCTAACGCCCGCCTGGCGGAAGGAAAGAGCAGATGAGCGGCGTAGGCTCGCTGATGCTCGCCTTTGGCGCCGGTCTGATCTCCTTTCTCTCGCCCTGTACGCTACCCCTGCTGCCCGGTTATCTCTCGTACATCTCGGGGCTCGGCGCGGAGGAAGTTCGCTCCGGCGAGAACACGGCAACCCTTCTGAGCGCATCCGGTCTCTTTGTACTGGGCTTCTCCCTGGTCTTCGTGGCCCTCGGCGCCACGGCCAGCTATATCGGGTCGGCCCTTCTGCCCTATCGTGACACCTTGAACCAGATCGCTGGAGTATTCATCATCGTCATGGCACTCGGCATGGTCGGCCTCTTCAAGATCCCGATGTTCTACATGGAAAAACGCTTCCACCTGGGCCGCGAACTGGGCATCTGGAGTGCTCTTCCGCTGGGGATGGCCTTCGCCTTCGGCTGGAGCCCCTGCATCGGCCCGGTGCTGACCTCGATCATGGCCTACGCCACGACGGAGGGAACCGCCCAAAAGGGCGCGCTGCTGCTTTTTTTCTATGCATTGGGCCTGGGTGTGCCGTTTCTGGTTGTGGCACTGTTTGCCGGTCGAGTGTTCGGCTCGCTGAACTGGTTCAAGCGGCACTATCTGGCGATCAATCGGAGCGGCGGGAGCATCCTCCTGGTCATGGGCGTGTTCCTACTGCTGAACCGCTGGACACAACTGCTCAATCCCGTCATGCAGTGGTATGCGCAGTTCAACCTTCCGACGTAGGTTGTAGCTTCAGGCCTGAGCCTTTTCATAGTCGATCACGGCCTGGAGGGATGCCACGGCCACCTCGAGTTCGCGCTCGTCCGGCTCGGCGGTGGTAAAGCGCTGGGTCTGCCAGGCCGGATTGAAGATGGCTTTACCGACCGGATGGTCTTTGACCATAAATCCCAGTCGGACTGCTTCATAGGCGGTGGACAGGATCAGAGGGCCGGCTATCACTCCTGCTGCGGTTTTGCGCTTGCCTTCCGGCATCCGGCTGAGATAGCTGCGCGACAAGGCCCCGCCCAGGAGGCCCCAAAAAGCCAGCACGGTTCCACAGCGCGGGTGGATTCGGCTCATACCGGCGGCGTTTCCTGCTGTTAGCTCCAGGCCGGCTTCAGCCGTATTGACGGCTTTGTGCTCGGCGCCGTGATAGCGCCACAGCTCGCGCACACCGGGAAGCTGTCCACTGAGGCCGAAGGCAACGAAGGGCAGTGCCACCCCGGCAATGGCTTCGATCGGGACCACCAGGCGGTCGTCGGCGTTCTTGGTAACCTCGCGCGTCAATCGGTCCGCTATGGCTGCGCCGAAGCCGGGCGCCAACTGCGGCAAATTTGCTTTTATCCGGTCGCTGCCCGAGGTCAGGCGACCTTCCAGGCCGGTGGCTGTTTTGGCCAGCTTCAGCATGCCGCCGAAGGCGACCAGACCACGCAGAAATGGAATGTTCCTGGCCCACGCCCCCGGCATGTCAAACGGGACCACCTCGCTGGCGATCTGGCCATCCGGTCGGCGGATCGCTACCGCCATGGAGTGTGGTCCCACCATCATCACGCCGTTGCGCAGGGCCCGGCCGCCGTAGCGTGGTGTCTCTTGTTTTGCTGTCATCGTTGTCCCGCTCTCTTTCTGAGTTGGTCCTGCCGCCGGCAGGCTCGCTATGTCCGGCCTGCTGCTCGGCACAAGCTGCCGCATCATTCTACCGCCCGCCCGAATTCGGAATACGGAGGGAACCCACCGGGCGACCATCAACCGTGAATTGCATAATCCGATGGTTCCCCGCGTCGGCGACGAAGATGTCGCCGTTCGCGTCCACCGCGATGCCGTGCGGCTCGCGCAGCCGGCCCGAGCCATGCTTCCCCCACACAGCGAAAAGGTGGCCGGTCGAGGAGAACTGCTGAATCGAGTAGGCGTTGGCGGCGTCCGCCAGATCGGCCACGTAGACGGTTCCTCGCGTGTCGATGGCGATGCCGGTTGGACCCGGAAGTTCACCCTCGGTGACGGCCGTTTCCTGCGTGGGCCAGGTTCGCACCAACTGGCCGGCAGCGGTGAACTTTTGCACTCGGTGATTCAAGCTGTCGGTCACGTAGACATCTCCTCGCCCATCGAGCGCCACCCCATGTGGCGAGTTGAGCTGACCCGGAGTTGTTCCCTGTGTCCCCCAGGCGCGCATCACGTCGCTGGGTACCGCAATGCGCACAATACGATCATTTCCGGTATCGGCGACATACAGGTCGCCCCCGCTGTCGGCCGCGAGTCCCCATGGTCCCTGGAACTGTCCGATCCCGGACCCACGGCCGCCCCAGCTGTGCAACGCGCTCCCGGTGGTGTGGGAAAACTCCTCTATCCGGTTGTTGCCGTGATCCGCGACAAACACATGGCCATATCTGTCCAGGGCGATGCCCTCGGGTTGCAACAGCTCACCGAGGGACGAACCGCGTTTTCCATAGCGCCCCAATACTCTGCCACTGGAAGAGAGTTCGACGATCTGGTCGTGAACCGCGTCGGTGATCCAGAGATTGCCGCTCGAGTCGAAAGCAATCCCGTGGGCCATGATTCCTGGCTGGGGTGAAGGCGCGCCTCCGCCAAAGAGCGCCAGGTCGCCTATCACCAGGGCGCCGACCAGCAGACTGATAATGATCGGCGCCAGCATCAAGGCCATCAGTACCGAGAGCTCCCGCCCCAGCCAGCGTTTCTTGCTGATGGTGTCCGCCAAATCCGGCTCACGACGCCATGGGCGAGCCCAGCGGCGCGCCGCTGCCGTGCGTGACTCGGGAAGCAGGGAGCTGGTTTCCGGCGACGTTGCCACAACGGCAGGCGAAGAGGCGCGCATCAGCGCTCGCAGCCGTTGCCACTGCTGGTTTATGAGTGATATTCGCTGGTCAGTGAACTCGCGCTCCCCATAGCGGCGCTCTACGTAGGCCGTGGTCAGCGCCGCCAGATCCGGCGCACCGTCCGGCCACTGTTCCCCCAGACGCTCCTCGAACATCTGCGGCGTCGTTGCGGTCGGGCGCGGCAAGCCGGTCGACGCTGATTGGTGCAGGAGTTGGGCATAGGCACGCCGTATCGGGTCTTCGGGATAGCTGGGACCGCGCACCCGCCGTTGGGTGGCTCGCGCAGCCTCGCCGGCCAGGTGGGCGCCGCCCTTCAGCAGCGAGCGCAACCAACTGATGCAAAGCTGCAGGAGCGCCAGCGGCGAAAGGAGCCACTGCCGCTCCTGACGGTAGGCCCGCGCGGTCTGTGACGTATGCTGGCGCCGGGGCAAGGTCCGCCAAATGAGGGTGAGAATGCCGGCGAGGATCAGAACTACGATCACGATGACCACCACCCCATTGGTGGGGTCGTGGTGTTTGGTCCCTTTTAAGCGCTTTCCCCCGGGGCTGTTCAGTGGCGGGTGGGTGGTGGCGGGCCGTCCCGAGACGCGAAGATTGTGAGGGTGAAGGAGCTGGAAGAGGTGTTGGAGCGGTTCGGCGATCAGGGTCACCAGCACAAAGGCCACTCGTCCAATGCTGTCGAAGAACGGCTGCGTCAGGTGTCCGGCACTGCCCGCCAGGTCAAAGGCGAAGAGTTGCAGCGCGAGGAAGCCGACCAGAATCAGAAATCCTATTTGGATAGCGCCGACCAGGAGCACCGAGCGCCCAGCGCCCGGCTCACGCGTCTGCTCGAGCCGGGCCACACTGAGCGCCACCATGGCGATCAGTATAAAGGCCAGGCCGGAAAGGGCCACGACATGCCAGATGGTTGGCTGGTTGATGTCGCCCCGCGAGGCGAGAAAGAGCAGGCCCAGAACGTAGACGGCAAAGCCCGAGGCAAAGTGGCGCTGCACGTCCTGATGATCGCGCGTCTCCTCGACCACTACCAGTCCCCGCCAGAAGGCCAGGCCCAAAATAATCACCGTGGCAATCGCCTCCGTGGTGCGGTGCGAGGTGACCAGCGAGGGGCCAACCGCCGAGACCACTGCCACGCTGAGAATCGTGGTTCGTTCCCGGCGCGGACTGAACTGCCGGCCAGCCAGTGTGAGCCCCAGCAGGGCGGCCAGCAGGGCGACCGGGGGAAGCAACCAGAAGCTGGCGAAGCCTGGACCGGTGAACTGGATCAGGTTCGTCCCGATCAGCAGCGACATGCCGGCCAGGATCTCCATCAGGAGCAGCAGCGCCAGTAGCACGAAGTCCCTAGGAGACGGCACGAACCCGCTCCGTTGGCAGTGTGGCCAGGGTGATCGGCACGCCGCGCACCACCGGCGCGGCCGATCGTCCGCAGTACACCACCGATACGCGTCCCTTCAGCGTGCGTGAGGTCAGGATCTGGACCAGCGACGGCGTGATGATCGACGTCACGAAGAGAATACTGCCGCCGGCCGGCAGGCGCTGCACCTCGTCCTGCAGCACGTACTCCGCGGAAAACCTGCCCGAAAAGGCCAGGCGGGCTAGCTGTTCCAGCAGCGTTGTCACCTGACGTGGGTGAGCGCTGGGAGCCACCCGGGGAGTGTTTTCGAGGCCGGCCACGATACCGTTGGAGCGCACACCCACCGCGAAGTCCTTTTCCAGTGCCCAGATAGCCAGAGAGGCCGTCACGTCGATACACGCCTCCATCCGGTCGAGTTCGACACCTTGCCAGACGTGCTGGTAGGTATTCATGTTCAGCACGATCATCAGTTGCGCGGTGGTACTTGGATCGTTGACCCGGACCTGCAATTCACCCGTGCGGGCGGTCGCTTTCCAGTGGACCCGCCGGAGCGGGTCCCCGAAACGATACTCTCGACTCCCCGCGATCAAGGTCGGGTCTTCAAATAGAGCACGCGGCGTGATTAGCGTCCCCAGCGCCTCGCGGAACGGCAGACCAAGGTCGCGCGGACGATAGACCCGTGGATAGACAATGATTTCGAGGGTTCCACCCATATCTCCCTCGTGGTGGTACAGGCCGAAAGGATCTCCCGAGACTACATGAGCCGGTCCCACGCGGTACACACCACGCTGCACCGCTTCGATCTGGTAGGTGCGGACCAGTGACTGGAAGGGCGCCACCGCTGCTCGGTTGGTGAGGGCGTGACCCAGGTTCTCCTGCACCTCAATGCCGCCGGAGAAGCGGAGCAGCTGGTCGAGATCGGCGGTGGATCGGAGCACGCTGAACTGAATCGGATCGGTGATTGAAACCCAGGCCAGCGGTAGAAGCTTGCGATTGTTGAGTCGCAGAGTCAGCTCGCCGGTGTCGCCCGGAAAGAGCCGTCCGGGTGTAAGCGAGCGTTCATAGGAAAGGCCGGCCAGGGCGTAGCGGGCCGAAAGCCGAGCCAGGCCAATCGCCAGGATGGCCATGACGAAGACGATGGAGATGGCCGGGATAAACAGGAATATGCCGAGAAAGGCCGCGACGGAAGACAGCCCGGCGTACTGCGCGGGCGACGGCTGCCGGCGAAATCGATCGGTGAAGACGACCCAGAGGAGGGGAATGAAGAACATCATGAGATAGATGGCGCCCTGCGCCAGTATCCGTATGAGGTCGTGATTCATGGCGTGTCCGCGACGGCCCTACACGGCCTCTACTGGAACTGGCATGGTGGCCGCTACCTCGGCGATCAGGTCTTCGGCCGATTTCCCACGGAGACGCGCATCGGCGCTGGGTATGACTCGATGAGCCAGCACCGAGGGCGCGAGATATTTGATGTCGTCCGGGGTCACGAAGCCGCGGCCATGGACCAGCGCGAAGGCCTGGGCCGCGTGGTACAGCGCCAGCGAACCACGCGGGCTAACGCCCAGCTCGATCTGGTCGTGCGCACGGGTGGCTCGCACCAGCTCAATGACATAGCGGCGCACGTCCGGCGCTACGTGGATACCAGCCACCGCTTCGCGCAGCGCCAGGATGGCCCGTGGCTCGATGACCGGCTGGAGCGCATCGATCGGGTGACCGTGGTCCTGTGCCAGCACGATCCGCTCCTCTTCATCCAGGGCCGGATAGCCAATGCCAATCCGGAGCATGAAGCGGTCGAGCTGGGCTTCGGGCAGTGGGAAGGTGCCCTCCAACTCCACCGGGTTCTGGGTGGCCAGCACCATGAAAGGCCGGGGAAGCGGATGAGTCTCGATCTCCACCGTCACTTCGCGCTCCTCCATGGCTTGGAGCAGGGCCGACTGGGTGCGCGGGGTGGCACGATTGATCTCGTCGGCCAGCACGATATTGGCCAGAATCGGACCGGGCCGGAACTCGAATTCTCCATTCCGTTGATTGAAGAAAAAGATACCGGTGATGTCGGACGGCAGCAGGTCCGGCGTGAACTGAATACGCTTGAAGCTCCCCGAGATGGATCGGGCCAGAGCTCGAGCCAGAGTCGTCTTGCCGGTGCCGGGAACATCCTCGATCAGGACGTGGCCCTCACAGAGCAGCGCCACCAGCAATAGCTCCACCACCGTGCGCTTGCCAATGATCACGCGCTCGATGTTGGCCAGCACGGCCTCAAGCTCGTGTAAAGGCTCAAGCTCGTGTATGGAGGGGGCATCGTGTGCCATGGTCGCCTCCCGGAATCCGGCTCTCTCTACAGTATGCATCGGTGGATCACTCACCGAGAGCCCACGTAGATCAAACGTCCTTTATAGACCAAACGTATATGGGGTCGCTAGTGTCACATGTCCCGGTCGCGGTAGCGGCGGAGATTAATCGCGCGGGAGGCAATCAGCGCCGTGGCGATCAGGGCGGCCAGGCCACCTGTTACCACCGAGAAGGGGGCGCCGATGGCCCGCGCTACCAGGCCGGCCTCCAGCTCACCCAACTGCGGTCCTCCCATGAAGAAGACCATGCCCACCGAAGTCATACGACCGCGCAACGCATCGGGGGTGACGGTCTGGCGCACCGTCTGGCGCAGGATCATACTGACGGTGTCCGACGCGCCGACTCCGGCCAGGGCCGCGATCGATAGGGCGAAGACGTGCGACAGGCCAAATAGCATGGTGAAGGCGGCATAGGCGGCAACCGCGACCAGAATGGCCGCGCCCTGACGGGCGATTCTGTGCACATAGAACGCCATGCAGACGCCGGCCACAATGGACCCGAGGGCCGGAGCCGCGTAGAGCACGCCATAGCCCAGCGAGCCCACCCGCAGCACATCCCGAGCGAAGATCGGCAGCAGGGCGGTCGCCGATCCGAAGAAGGTCGCCACGAAGTCGAGCAGCATGGTGGAGAGAATGATCGGGGTACGCCGCACGAAGGTGAGCCCCTCCACCGCGGCCTTGAGGCTGATGCGTTGCACCGCCCCGACCACCGGTGGCGGCGCGATATAAAAGAGTGCGACCAGCACGGCCAGGTAGGAGACGGCGTCGAGGACATACACCACGGCGACGCCACGCGCCGCGATCAGCACCCCCGCCGCCGAGGGCCCGATGACCATGGCGACCTGCCACATGGTGCTACTCAAGCTCAGCGCATTCGCCAAATTTTTACGGGAGACCAGCGAGGGAACCATTGCCTGGCGGGCAGGGTTATCGAAGGCCACAGTGGCCGCGGCCAGCGAGGTCAGCAGATAGATCAGCCAGACGCCGATGTGATTCGTTCCCGTGGTGATCGCCAGTGCCGCCGAGATAGAGAGCAGAATGCTTTGCGTGACCAGCAGTAGTCGCCGCCGGTTCCAGACGTCCGCGATGACGCCGCCCCACAGCGAGAACACCACGATGGGGACGACGCGAAAGAGGCCGATCAAGCCCAGCGCCACGGCCGAGTGGGTCAGCAGATACACCTGCCAGGCCACCGCGGCCTGCTGCATCTGCGTACCCGCCACCGAAACAAACTGACCGCCCCAGTACAGTCGAAAGTCCCGATGCTCCAGCGCGGCGAACGGACGCGGCTTGACCGGCGTCTGTTCAACCGCTTCCTCCGTCTGGTTCGGTGCAACTGTTCCCACCATCCATTGTAGGAAGCGAGGGAGTGGGGCACGGGCGTGAGACAGGGAATACCGGCAGGGCTTTACAATGCTGCACCAGGAGAGGGTGGAGGGTGCGATGCGGCTCAGGCGTTTGCTAATCGTCGGTCTGGTGGCGCTGATCCTGCTCTGGCTGCTCGTTCCGGTGGCTCGGGTCGGGATGCTGATGTTCACGGCGCCGTGGCGCAGCGGGCCAGGAGCAGCTCCCGCCGATCTCGCGGCCCAGGCAGTTCAATTTCCTGCCAGTGACGGCGTCAACCTGCGCGGCTGGTTCCTGAAGACATCCAACGCTGCGCCGGCCATCATCCTGGTTGCCGGCTTCAAGGCGGATCGGCGCACGATGGTTCCCTACGCGCGTTTTTTGCGCCGCGCACGGTACAACGTGCTGCTGTACGACAGCCGCGGCACCGGCAGCAGCGGAGGCAGGTTCTCGCTGGGACTGAACGAAGTCGACGACGTCGTCGGAGCGGTTGCGTATATACAGCATCGGTCCGACCTGCACGCACACCAGCTCGGCCTGCTCGGTGTTTCGCTGGGGGCCGGGGTGGTGATCGTGGCAGCCGCCCGCATGCCTGCCGTGGCAGCAACGGTGGCGGATAGCGCTTACGTCGACCAGCGAGCCACGGTGGATCGGCTGGACACGTTCCATCTGCGGCGGTTTACGATCCCGTTCGCCCCGCTGGGGCCCTGGGCGGTGGACCATCTGCTGGGCGCCTCGCTGTCATCCTTCAATCCGCTATCGGCGGTGCGGCGCATTCGACCTCGTGGGCTGCTCCTCATCCACAGCCGGCACGATCTCAACCCCACCACCCCACCCAGCGGCGCTCGACGCCTGCTCCACGCCGCGGCCAGCTCAACCGCCTCGCTCTGGCTGGCTCCGCATGGCGGCCACGCCGGCGCCCTGGCGGCCCAGCCCGGCACCTACCAGCGGCATGTTCTCGCGTTCTTTCGCCGCTTTCTGCCGGTGCATGGGTAGGTGAAGCGCGGATGCGGAATGGATCAAGGCTACGTGACGTGGCGCGGCCGAACATGGTGGGATTCTTGAATGAGTGAAGCAGAGCGAAGGAATGCTCGACAGTTCCGACTCATCAACGAGTTCGCGTCTATTTGTACCGCCTCCTCCATCGAGTTCTGGTTGCGTGGTGGTTGGGCCATGGATTTCTTCCTTGGCCGAGTCACACGAGCGCACCACGACATCGACATCTTCGTGTGGAGCAAAGATGCTATCAGGCTCATGGAGAGACTGCGGCAAGCCGGCTTCGAGGAAATGGGCGGTGCTCCGCCAGAGGCGCAGAGGAACGTGGCGAGGCACGGAGAGGAACTGCAGATTGTGCTGCTCGACTCCAACCAGCGGGGTGAGATCGCCACGGCAGGTGGCCCGTGGGCCGGCGTACCCTGGCCGGATGGAATGCTGGTCGGACCACCGGGGCGGCTGGGCGATCTCATCTGCCCGATCATGAACGCCCATGTGCAGCTCGAGATCAAGGAGAAGTTCGGGGAATGGGAGCCTGACCTACCTCCGCCCGAGAAGGATCAGTTGGATATTGCGGGCCTGCGTGCCGCTCTATCACCTGAATGACGCCCTCGACAACAATGAACTCGACAGGTACAACATCTGACGCATTGAGAGTCGTCAACGTCAGATCAGAGGGTGTGGAATGACGCTTGTCTCGTTTGATAGGGCAGAGGTCATCATGCGCCGCTTCGGTCCGAGCGGTGAGCAGTTCCTCCGCGAGCTACCCGATAGACTGGCGCAACGAGCGGAGCAATGGCATCTGGTCCTTGGGCTTCCGTATCCTGTGGGCATCGGTGGCTATCTGGTCCAGGCGGAACGTCCCGATGGCAGTGCTGCCGTGCTGAAACTGTCTCCAACCGGGGCTGAACAGGCCATGGCTAACGAGCTCGAGGTGATGATGCTTCGCCGTTGGCTAGGGCAAGGAGCGGTTCTCCTGCTCGATGCTGATATAGCAGCAGGGGCACTGCTGATGGAACGCTGCATACCAGGTATCACACTCGATACTCTTCCCGACGAGGGGATGGTCAGGATTGGGTGCCGCCTTGCCCACATGCTCCACACCGAACCAACCTCCGAAGACCTGGAGCTGATTCCTGTCGCGCTCGATAGCGTTACCGATGGCGCCCGGCGATTCAGTGCGGTGATGGCAGAGTTTGGCGAGTCGCTCTCACCGGATGTATGGCGGACGGTGAAGGAATCGTATGACGAACTTGTGGCTGATCGCGGTCATCTCGTCGTCTGTCACGGGGACTTGAATCCTGGTAATGTACTGTCCGCACAGCGATTACCCTGGCTCGCCATCGATCCTCTGCCACGAGTAGCGGATTCCGCATATGACGGGGCGTCACTGGTCTGGGCACGACGTCCATGGCTCCTTGCACAGGCCGATGCACGCGCCGTCCTTGCCCATCGCATCGATATTGCCGCTCGGGAGTTAGTGGTTGACCCCGCACGCGTCCGTGCATGGACCTTGGTCCGCTTGGTGGGCGTGCTCGCAGATCGCCACACCTGGGGAGGCTTCGACGAGTCACCGCTCATCCGCATGGCTGAACTATTGACCGGCCTCTGATCCGTATGGCTTTTTACCAAGCGCTCGACGGAGCCTTTTGCCAGGAGTTAATCCTTTTCAAAGCTACAATGATGGATTCGGACGCTTGAGGTTGGTGCCGCCACAATTTCGTGGCAAAATGGTCTACATGAACTCTGACCATAGCGCATCCAGCAGAGCGGTAGCCGAGCCATCCGGTGACGTTGTACGGGGCGATCGTGTGACCTTGCCAGTGATCTTGATTGGGCCGGTGAATGCGGGCAAGAGCACGATTGCGATGCTCCTGGCCGACCGTCTGCGCGTCAATCGCGCCAGCCTGGATGAGATGTGCTGGGACTACTTCACGCAAGACGCTGGCTACGATGAGGCGGTTGCCCGCCAGCACTTCGAATGTGGCGGACAAACACGCGCTCTAGAGTACGTAATACAGTTCTATCCCGGTGCGGTCGAGCGCATCGTGGCAGAGTACCCGCAGGCCGTAATCGAACTTGGGGCAGGTCACAGCGTATATGACGACCCGAATCAGCTTGAACGCGTCAAGCTGATCTTGTCCCCCTATCCCAACGTCGTCTTACTCCTGCCCTCTCCCGATCCCGATGAGTCGCTCGACATCCTGAACGCGCGGCAGAGCAATCCCTACCCGGAAATCGTCGAGATGAACAAGCACTTCGTCCGGCACCACTCCAACTATGAGTTGGCGACGTTCCGGGTGTACACGAAGGGCAAGACACCAGATGGGACGTGTGAGGATATCGTCTCTCGCCTGACCTGAGCCTCCACCTTTTCTCGAAGCGCTCAGCGGTTAGAGGATATCGCAACAGCCCACTTCCGTCACCTTCTACTGCGGAGAAGTAGCGGCGATAGAATGCCTGGCGCGAAAGCCCGGACGCATCGCGGAGGGTGTAGAGTTCATGGCGCTCCATGGGACCACCGAAGGGCAACGCATACTCTTCAACGCGGCAACCCCCCTGCTTGCCTGTAAACGCGTAATGGATGCGCTGTCGCTGGGCGATTAGCAGCGCATCCGGTAATTCATCCGGACCGAAGAGGTCGATTCCGATGACTTCCCCGGGCTGCTTCCATTCGACTCCTCCTATCACCTCGGCTGCGAACACCACGATGTGGTACTCGCCCCAACAGGGACGGGAGTAGATACCGACCAGCCGGGTAAGTGCGACCTCTAGACCGGTCTCCTCCTGCACCTCCCGCCGCCCCGCCTGCGGAAATGTTTCACCTGGGTCGAGGTGTCCACCTGGCATGCACCAGACGTGGTAATCCTCACGCTTGGTCAGCAAGATTCTGTCGTCTATGAAGACGGCTACATTGACATCGATGGTCCCCATGGCTCTTGCATCGTACCGGATATCTTCAGCGTAGGAGCCTGACAAAAAACGCCGGGCAGCTGCCGGGTCGGCTCGGTCTGACAGAATTAGAGATGGATGACGCGGCTCTGATTGTTCGCAAGGGCGTATCCTGAGTGAAACATGCGCTTGAGTGAGATGAGTGATCAATTGCGTACCTGTCCCGACGAATCCCTGTATTCGACGATGGACGAGCTGATCAGCGACGCTACGCGCCTGCTGGTCGAGGCGGCCAACCCGGAGAAAATCACTCTCTTCGGGTCCTACTCTCGGGGAGATTTTACGAAGGACAGCGATCTAGACCTGCTCGTGATCGTGCCCCGAGTCGTGGATCGCATCGAGGAAATGGCCCGGCTTCGCCTGGTGATGCGGAACATCCCGATGGCGATCGATGTGGTGGTGTACTCCCGAGACGAGGTGGAAGAGCGGAAGCATCTGCGCGGAACGATGCTCTACCATGCGCTGCACCAGGGTAGAGTGCTCCATGACGCCCCATGAGCGCGCGCTTGATACACACGAAGAATATGACAAACTCTTGGAGAGAAGGTAATGGCGACGGAATCCCGGTCCTATGGCGAGATCCTATCGAGCAAGCTCCCGCACCCCATTCATAACGACGAAGAGGCCAACCGGGTGCGGGAGGAGATTCAGGCGCTGGTGCGTACATATCCCCGAACCGACGGGGAAGAGGAGTACCTCTCGCTTCTTGGGCAGCTTCTTATTGCTTGGGAGAGTGGACGCTACACGGCACCGACTATCTCGGGTGTTGACGCGCTACGCTGCATGCTGGAAGACAATGACATGAAGCAGGCGGAGCTGGTCGGTCCGGTTTTCGCGTCCCCCGGCATTGTCTCCGAGATCCTCTCAGGCAAGCGCCAACTGACGCTGAGCCACATCCAGAAGCTGGCCAAGTTCTTCCACACGTCGCCTGCGATTTTCGTTTCGTAGCTCCGTGCGCGGATACTGCATGCCGCCCTGTCAGGTGACAAGCCCTGAGCGCCCAGCTTTTCGCAAGGCGCTTGCAGGCGTTTGAGAAGCAGCGATCCCGGATAATGACTGAATGGCGAAGCGAAATCACACGGTCACTACTCGCGAGGGATACGCGATCTGGTCTACGTCGTATGACGCGGAACGGAATCCGCTCATCATGACCGAGGAGCCGCGCGTTACGGCTCTTTTAGAGCGTTTCGCGGAGTCATTGGACCGAGTAGCCGTAGTGGCGGAAGCAGTTACGAGCGACCTGTGGGGGGACTTTGTCCAGTGCGGCGGGGAGCGCCGCTTCCAGGGCGTCACGGGTCGTGGC